>Ga0310786_10004953_pt1 | contig 18278 bp, 28 predicted proteins | sample AusTroGonzalo_MG_FD_203881 | JGI IMG/M metagenome (GOLD analysis project Ga0310786, IMG submission 203881) | Bovine rumen microbial communities from tropical cattle in Woodstock, Queensland, Australia - Gonzalo_03 (v2) (version 2) | ecosystem: Host-associated > Mammals > Digestive system >... | reverse complement strand
ATGAATGACGAAAACAAAATCAATCCACGCGTGTTCTTCGCACGCAAAGACAAAGAAGGTAAGCGTTTCGCCAGTGGCGAATGGGATGATGGCACCAAAGTTTATATGAAGAACTTCCGCGAAACTACGGACGGTGTTATCGCTGATGTCGATTATCAAACTGACGAACAGTATGAAAACAAACAGGGCAACCTCGTGTTCCGCCACAAGATTTGTGGTGCGTTGAGTTTGTCGCCGACCAAAGCAATCCTCGTGATTGAATTGAACGGCAAGAAAGAACGGTTGGTTTGCACACCACGTCAGGTCTTGTCAAAGAAAACACAAGAACCTATGGTCGTGATGGACTTCGGTGATGGTGCTGGTAGCAATCCATACATCGATGACCTGAATGCAGAACCGCAACAGGTGGATGTAGAATCTATTGACCAATTGGTTGATGATAACCTGCCGTTCTAAGTGAGGTTGATATGGCGACTCAAGAACAAAAACTTTCTCTAGCATTGTTGAACAAAATCTCCAAACTCTTGGGTTGCCATATCACGGTACGAAGTGCGATACCAAATGGTTTCACATTCATACCAGATAGAGTATCTGTGCCGGATGCGTTTTGCAACATTTACAAGTCCGGCATAGATTACGATACCATGACGTTGTGTCAGGCAAAGACAGGTCAGTATTGGATTGAAATAACACACGGGAGATTTCCATACCGTACCACAAAGTATTGGGATGGGAAGAAATACAAGGAATATAAATAATGGGGCGACACCTTTCATTTCTTTCTCCCTCCTTCCTAACGTCGCCCCACCAATATAGGATACAGAGATGGCAAAGTCGTTATATGAAATGGCACAGGAAATAATAGACAAACGTGGCGGTGAGGCATACAAACGTGCGTGGCTTGAACGGTGGCTCACCAACCCAGATAACGAAGATGAATTCTTGGCGCTGTTGTTAAAAAAACAAATGGCAGAGGCCGCCAAGAAACAGAAGGACTCATCAAAGCCAAAGAAGATTAGTCTATGATAGAATATAAGGCGTGCATTATCAGCGATGGTATGTCAGACCAAGACATATACACAGCGATACAAACATCGGATGCGTATTACGTATTGGATGTACGCACGTCACCAGATAAACCATTGGATGTAATATACAATGAACAAAAATACAGGAAAGTTTTCAGCGGTGTCGCTCCGTCCGTACCAGCAGAAGGCCGTAGACCTAAGCCTATTAAGATACAGTAGTGGGCATAGATACTCATTGGTAACACTGGCTGTGGGTCTCGGTAAGTCGTGGATAATGGTATTCGTTGCGTTACAATTCAAACGCGTGGTGGTATTACAACCGTGTATTGAATTGGTAAAACAGAACCACGAGAAACTCACGAACGCAGGACTCAACACAACAATGATTGACTCCGCACACAAAGGCGATTGGTCGGCAGATTATATCTACACCACACCGCAGACATTATGTAAACACTTGGACGACTTGGACGAACCAGACCTGCTGATTGTGGATGAGGCGAATGTGTTCTGGTCAGGCAAGATGTTTGATGATATATTCACACGGTGGTCACACTGTAAGGTGCTCGGGTTGACAGCAACACCGCATTACTATGACCGCCGTACCGTATACAAACAGGGTTGGATGTGCGCACAAACAACAGTGCATTCCATATCAGAACAGTATGGCCCGAGTGTTATGACAATGACACGACAGCAGGGGCACAGGTTAGGATACAGCCCGAACATATCATTCACCAAGTTACACATCCCACTGGTTGAGGCACGGCACTTGGAAAACAAACCAGCATATCAACCTATGTTGGATGAACATATTGATAAGTTGAACGCATTGCTGAAGACATTAAACAACGCAATCATATTCTGCGACAGCAAAATGCAGGCGGAATGGTTGAGCAAGCAGTTCAACATACCGTGTATCTTTGGTGACACACCAAAGAAAGAACGTGAACAATTGGTAGAGTGGTTCAACGCAAATGAGATACCGTTCGTGCTGACCGTTGGATGTTTGGTGCGCGGTTTCGATAAGCCCGACCTAGAGAACATCGTAATGCTGTCGAACTACAGCAACGCAAGCGAGGCAGAACAAATCGTTGGCCGATTAAATCGTGGCACTGCGGACAAGCACTGCTATTATATCGGACGGCTGAACTTAACGCCGCCAGAGGCTGGCACAGTAACAACAATTAAAATCAAAAGGATGTATTAAATGAGAAAATCAACGTATGAATTGATGAACATTGAAATTGATAAACTTGATTTCATAAAAGATGTACTTGAACCATCAGCACAGGCAAAGTTGACCGAACTTGCCAGTACGATGCGTTCAATTCTGAACGAAGAATATTGCATGGGGTCAACAAATCGCAAGACATGTAAAACATTACGTACGAACTTCGTAAAGAACAACCCTATGTTATTAGATGCGGCGCAAAAAATTGTAGACCAACCAATCAATGTGCCTTTGAACATATCGCAATTGTTCGCAGACAAATATTTGCGTGTTGTAATTACGTTTGTCAAAGACCAGTTGAACAACTTTCATTACTTCACATTCTTGGCAGGTGAAGACCGCATGTTAGTAAAGGTCTCTGGTACACTGAAAGAAACCGAGGAACATTATGAGCCAACGTTCTAAAACTGAATGGACATTACAAGTTGCTGTCGTCCACGAGTTGCGTGAGCACGGTGTATTGGTTATGTCAATCCCAAACGAACGCAACTCTGGTATTGCTGACGCGACACGTATGCGTGCCAGTGGATTGACAAAGGGTGCACCTGATTTGGTGTGCTGGACTACGGACGGCAGATGCTGGTGGTTGGAACTCAAAGCCCCGAAGGGTGTTCGGTCACAAGAACAGAAATGTTTTGAGGCAACAGCACAACGGTTACACATACAATACAGACTTGTCAAAAGTTTGGAGGATATAAAATGTATGATATAGAAGAAAGATTTGACACGGGCACATTGTTGGTACGTAAGATAAAACACGGGCCACGGTGTGGTGATTTGTTTGTTGTGGTTCAACAAAAGAATAACGGCTATCGTATGTTAAGCATTCGCAAGAATGGACATATGACCGTGACATTCGTTCGCAATGAAATCGCCCACACGATGTATGATTTCATCGGGTTCACACACAACATCGATGAACTCGTTGAACTATCTGGAGACCTACAATGATAACGGACGCTCTGCGGAAACAAATCACTTGTTATAAAGACGCACTTGAATACATCAAAGGTGCGTATAATGAGAACGGCAAGGACAGAAATAAAAATGCATTCGTTGTTGCATTGAAAGATATGTATGATATTATTCAAGAACGAAGGCAGCATCAGGCCGAGGTTCGTGAACGGAATAAGGCCAAGAGATTAGGGGAGGGGTAGCCTCCACCCCCGGGCAAACATCGCTGACATACCGATGCCCCTAATAGTATGTCTTTAATGTGAGATGGGGAATAGGGCCAAAGATGACGCCACCACAAGTGGTCACGGATTCCCACCCGTGCCATCTCACACCGAGTTTATCGCTGGGTAGAGTACTGGTAACTCGCCTGCCTCATAAGCACGGAATATGTGGGTTCAAATCCCACCCCAGCAACCAGATTTGGGCTCGGCAACAGCGTCTCGTTGCTATGGTTGAGCCTCTCTGACATACGGAGTGCCCAAATAGTATGTCTTTGCGATTGTGGCGTAATAGTAACGTGCAACCTTGCCAAGGTTGAGTCCTCGGAGCGTAACCGAGCAGTCGCACCAAATGCCTCTTAGTTCAGTGGCAGAACAACTGACTGTTAATCAGTGGGTCGTTGGTTCGAATCCAACAGAGGCAGCCAATAACAAAAGGAGCACTGATGAGCAAAATTACCGAATGGAAACTTGAAGACAATATAAATACCAAAGATGATTTAGCCAATCTTGTGTGGGCTGCTGTTGATGATATGCGCGAACCAATTACCAAAGAAGATTTTGAATACCTAATACATCTATGTAAGGATGTGTTGCGTATTGCTAAACTAAAGAGGTGGATAAAATGAGTAACAAAATGGACTTTTATCAATCGTATGAAAACATTGATATCTGGCGTGAGTTTGACACTGTCAGTGGCAAAGAAACATTTACATTCTTTTGGCTGGGCCAAACATACGAGGCCAGCACCGCAATGGAAATCATAAACCTCGCAAAGCATTGCATTGAAAAACAACGCGGAAGACAAAGAGGGGCATAATGGAACTTATCGCTGTGCTTTTGTATTTGTTGTTGCGACAAGCAATTGATTTAATATACGAATATAAACGTGCCAAACTTAAAGAACCACCACCGCCTGTTCAAACAACCGCTATTGGTTTTGAAACAACCCCTGTTTGTTATGATGATGACTAAGGAATAAAAACTCTATTCATTGATTTGGGTGCATACGTCTGAAGGTGCACCCATCCTTTTGTATAAGCAGGGTCTTCCATCCACAAACCACATTCAATAAGTTTTGATTTGTGCGACAATATCCATTTAGCAAGTGCACCTGTAGGGTCGGCAATATCAACCGCCGCCCCATACAGATGACTTGAACCCATGGCTTTGGGATTGATTCTCTGCTGGTCTTTAATTGACCGCAGACACGAACTAGCATTCATTGGGGGAACATACCCTAACGCATTTACTTTGCGGCACAGGTCGTCAAGATTACGCAGTGTAACCGCATCAACCTCGGACTCTTTCCATTTATGTGAACCAGCGTTCAAGAGTTCTTGACGAGTGAACTTCATTTCATAACCTTACGTGCGACATACAAACCAATCAAGAGTATCATGCCCCAGAAACTCCATTTCCATTTCAGTTTGTCTTGGGTGATAATATCCTTTTCAGATTCACAGGCCTTTGTGATACTGCGAATTTCACTTTTAACAACAGTCAGTTGCGTCTTAACGGCCTCGGTCTTACATTCATCAGGCAGTGCCTTTTCAACAGCAACAACCGTATTGACGGCGTTGTCTGCGATGGTGTTGCTGACAGGCTCAGACTTGGAACACCCAGCCAGTAACAAAATCAATAAGAAAAATATCGCAACAATAATAATTTCGGACATATATCTTTTCATCATTTCACCTTTGATAGGAAGTCGTTAATGATAGGCACTTCAGCCTCCAACAATTTCTTGAGTTCAGCCTCAGTGTCCGCTATTTGTGTCGCACCGTGGCCCTGTGGATTACCAATGTAATAGACCTGATGCGCCGCATCCGTGACTTTGTAGATATTGAAAGCATAGTAATCGCCAACAATGATTGAATACATAAACTCTTTCTTGGCTTTCCTATACTCTCGTGCCATATCTACATCCCTGTTGGTATCCACCCCAATAACTGTAACAACTTATCGCCTGCTAGGGCTACGGCCATTAAGAAAAATATAATGAACGCCCACCCACGCCACGATTTAACTGCTGCACGAATCTCGTGCCACACCATGCCATCTTTGCGTTCTTGTTCCACAGGGCTATTCAACCGCTGGATAATCAAGTCAAGTTTGCCACCCTGTACGGCCTGTTCCATTTGCATGGCTTTCACGGATTCTTTAACAGAATCAACATCACGTTTCAACGTCATATAATCTTGCACTTGAGCCTCCGCCAGTTCAACAGCAAAGCCGTTCATCTCACCAGCCTTACGAATTTTTTTAATAACTTTCATTTGTTGACACATATCCGCTCTCATTTGTACACCTCATTCTAACATAGATATAAAAAATTCGCAATAAAAAACGGTGGCGAACCACCGTCTTTTAATACTTTTTGTCGGCGGATGCACCGGACATAGAATCATAGTAACACGCGGCAGACAAAGACTTGTCCAACTTCGCGATGTCCTTCATAATATCGCCAGCCCATCCCATTTGAGCAACGGTGAGTTCACCACTGTCAAACATCTTCTTGACCTTATCCATCAAGACCGCAGCGTGGCGATACAAATGTTCACGCATCTGCATCTTTTCTTCGTGTGACATTATTCACCTCCTGTGGTTGCCGCTACTGACGCACTGGATACAGCATAAGCCATATCGCACGGTGTGTTCAACAGTATGACATAAGGGTCACCTGTCTCTGGTACAATGTACCGCCCGCGATACATCTTCCGTGATTGTAAGTGGTCAGTGCTGATTGGTAATCCAACTCTGTTCAACAAAGCAACATCCGCACCGTTCACAGTAATGGTGTAGTTCACTGGTGCCCCGAGGATAACCGCGTTAGGGTTCAGGCACAGCACCAAATTGAATGGCATCAGGTTCGCGATGTTGTTTGAGTTGGTCACGGTGAGCAAACCGCCTGTAGTCAGGCTGGTCGCCCTATGTAAGTATTCACAATTACAAGCCATAATCATCTCCATAAGTTCAGGGGCAGTTGCCTGCCCCGATTATTAGAACCCGCATCCACAGCCAGAGCAGAAAGGAGATTGCCCTGCCGAGTACGCAAAGGTTGTCGGATAACGTACCACACCAGCAACAGCGTTGTTCAATTCAAGTTGATTGATACGGCCCTGTAGCGCTTCAATCTTGTTTTCAGATATAGCATCAAGGACTTTTTGTACCGCAGCCGTTGTGTTAGCGTTGATCGCCGCCGTGTTCTGTGCGTTCGCATAGTTTATACCATCAATCGCACGCAGCGTTGAGCAGCAGCACTGGTTTTGGTTGGCCATAACCTGTTGCAGTGTCGAGCCCACGCTCAAGATGTCGCGGTCTAACTCTGTGTATTTGTCAGAGAAGACACCCAACATATCGTGGAACGATTGGTTGGTAGCGGCTACCGAAGCAGCGGTTCCAGCATTAACAGCAGCCAGTGTTTCGCGTTGATTTGCCATAGTGTTTTGGTTATCAAAGCCCTGTTGCATCTGGTTCTGAATTGCTTCAGTACCGAACGCACCACGGTTTCCACCCCAAGCACCACCGCCCATAAACAAGACGATAAGCAAGATAGCGAACAACAAGCCACCACCAGAGCCAGCACCGAACAAGCCGTCATTACCACGACCCATCAAAGCACCCAAGTCAGCAGGTGTTAAAGCATCAGACATTGTTGTACCTCTTTAATTCGTCAAACCCGCCTGCCGTAAGACATCAGCAGGGAGTTGATTTAAGTCAAACCCATAAGAGCGTGCCGCGTTGATAACGGTCTGGCGTTGCTGTTCAGGCGTTTTGCCAGCCATCATCTGATTCACGGTCTGCATCAGTGGGTGATTTGCGAATTGACCCTGTATTACTTTATTCAGTAATGTCGATAACATTGGATTCATTTACGACCCCCATTTTCTTTTCAATTGCCGCCAAGCGACTCAGGATTTCCTGAGTATCAGTTTTCTTTGTGGCCTCATTGACCAATGAATATGTCTTGACTTCCATCAAACCATCGTTATTCATACGCCGCATAAAGATTTTACCATCGCGGGTATTTAGCCCGAGGTATATAATGTTTGGCATTGGATTGATAGTGGATAATTGTTCCGCAGTATCAACAAAGTACGACACGACCCGTGGTTCCACGTGCTGTGGCAACGGTTGAATTGGCTGTGCCTGTTGTATATACGGAGGTGTGTAATATGGGTTCATAAAAAACTCCTATGGTTTACATAGGAGCACAATAACAAAAGGAGTACCACGATGTTATGGTATATAGTATAGCATAAGATTACTGAGAAATCAAGCGTTCAATAGCACGTTTATGGTATTTGAACATATTGCTCTCGTCCATACCGAGGTCAAGTGCGATAGCCGCGAACTTCTTTTTGGTGTCACCAGTGTACCGTTCGATCAGAATACGGCGTTCAATACGATTCTCAATATAATCGGATATCCATTGTTTGAAAAATTCTGGGTAACGCTTGCCTATCCTGCGTAAGAACACGTGGATAAAGAACAGGTATACCACTTTATGTTTGATTGCGTCCATAATATTCTCCTTTCCAATTGATATTACAGATTTTGCGTTACGACATCGTTGCTACCTGACTGGTTTATTTGGATATGAGGCTTGAAATATATGACACCCCAAACTAAATTCGTGACCAAAAATATCCACAGGAAGATTTTGAATGCCGCCATCACGACCTCTGCGATGAGATTCGGTTCCGGAGTAACTTTCTTTTTCATTACAAATGTCCTTTCAGTTGTACTTACAATACGTCTTACGTTTGTATATTCAATTGTATTGACACTGTACATCACAAATGTGTATTGTCAAGCAAAAAAACCCCTCCAAAGAGGGGCTTTGCCATAACAACAAGGATTGTCTAGGCAATCGCCGTTATTCTATGAACGCCAGTGCCATACAACATTGCCTGTGCCACCAAAATTGGGATACCCCGACAACCCTTCTATTGCCGATTGACTTGCAGCAGGTGCATATACATCTATGTTTTGTGTGCAATTTTGGAACATATTTTGGAATTGGTTTGTTCGTGTTCCAAAATCTATTGCTGTTGTTCCGCCAATATATACCGTTGCTAATGATGTACAACCTTGGAACATACCAACACACCCATAACTTCCACTTATCGTGGTTAAAGCAGATAGATTCGCACTTGTGATTCCTGTACAACCTAGGAACATAGAACCGCACCCATAACTTCCACTTATCGTGGTTAAAGCAGATAGATTCGCACTTGTGATTCCTGTACAACCATTAAACATACCACCACACCCATAACTTCCACTTATCGTGGTTAAAGCAGATAGATTCGCACTTGTGATTCCTCTGCATTTATAGAACATATAAAAGCACGCATAACTTCCACTTATCGTGGTTAAATCACTCATATCAACAGCACCAGAAATGGCGGTGTTATTTTGATATGCGTACGCTAGCGCATATTCCGACACATCTGTCATCCCTGTAAAATCCATAATATGCGTTGTAGTGGTGTTTGGTTGTAAAACGCCATTGGCATCTAACTGAAACTCCCGATACAACCCTGTTGGCCCAGAACCGCCGCTTCCGCTAACAACCTGATTGATTATAGGCATATCTTACTCCTTTATTTATACTTCCACTGATAACCACCCGCCGTTTTTGCCCCCTTATACCCAGAGCAACACTGACATATCTGCGGTGATTTTATACCAGTTTTTCTTTGCGCTTCCATTGTGCCATAAAACTCAGCAACAACGACCCCATCTTTTATTTGCAAAACAATTTTAGACGTTGGGTTATCTTTTCCAAACTTCCCTTTCATATTACTTTTATAACCTAACGCAATATATTTGTGTTTTGTGTTTTCTGATGGCGTTGCCCATTCCAAGTTTTTTACGCAATTATCTGTCTTTACGCCGTTCTTGTGATTGACCTGCGGTCTGTTTTCGGGATTCGGTATAAATGCTTCCGCAACTAAACGATGAACCAAAAGGTTTTTTACCGTTCCACACATTCTTAGCCCAACCCTTAAATACCCGCAATGGTCAATCCTTTGTTTGCACATTTGTCCAATGCGTAGTTGCTTGCTATGGTTTTTAGAATTTACCAATCTGTCAACAGAACGCACTTGCCCTAAATTAGAGACCAAGTAATATCCATCATAACCAACAACTTTTTTCCAAACTTCTTTCATTTTTTTATTCCTACAAACAAACCACGTTGACGTCAATGTCGCCCGTTGGTGTTGTTGTTGCTGTAAATGTTAAACTGTCAGCCGCTTGTGCCGTACACAGGATGCCTGCGGACGTATAAGCACTTTGGTCTGTCGGGTCTGGCGATACCAGAACCACACCTGTCGTTGTCATACCAGTAACCGTAACCGTCTGTGAACCACCACTCCAATCTGCCGATGCAAGTGTAACCGTGGTGTTGACCTTTGTCAGACGTGCTGTTGGGATTGTACCGTCTGCGGACATCATTTCAAAGTTGCCGTTTAGATTCGCAACCTTAAAAGTATTGGCATCGGAGTTAGGCGTCTGGGTACCCGTTGAACCTAATTGTATGGCACCATTGGCTTTCGCTTGTGTCATTGGCCCGATTGCTAATGCACAGGTACCGGTTGCTTGTGTGTCAACTCCAATCATTGTAGCACCCCACCCAGACAAACTTGTCGCGGCTGTGTTAAAACTTCCTATTAACATTTGACAATAATTACTACTTACCTTTGGTGATGCTATGTTATCATATGTTATAGAAAATGGCGCGTTAGAAACAGAATTGGTACCTGTTGTTATAACAAGCTTCCCATTCAACGATTTGTTTACCAACGGCTTATCACTCCACGAAGCATCTGTACCATCTGTTGTTAGGAACTTACCAGAGTTACCTGTTTGGTCTGGTAAAGCGTCTGCTTCTTGGACTTCAATGTTTTGCCAACTATATGTTGCTGGCGTTTGCCCGTCAGATACGCATTTATAAAAATACCCGTTTGTGTAATTTGCATCCGTTGTGCCGACAAATTGGTAGATGTTTCCCTCTTCATCTTGGCTCGCAACAGGTAACACTGCACGTTGCACTATTTCTGGTTCAACCCATCCGGCCACAAATCCATCTGTGCCTAACACATGGCCAGAATGACCGGTCTGTGTTGGCAACACATCGTTGGCGCCAATTGTAACCGCACCAGTCTGACCGTTTACAGAAGTAACTTGGCCTTTCGTATCGGTATCCACCCAAGCACTTGTGTCTGTATCCCATACCCAAACGGTATCGGTTGCACCAACAATTGCCCAATCGCCATCTGTCGCCGTGGCGTGGGCTGTCGTCAACGCAGACTCTGTAGCATACCAGCCGAGGTTGTGCTGATCTCCGCCACCTCCGCCGCCACCAGAGCCTTCACCTGCTTTATGAAATAATTTCGTTGCAACAAATGTCATTGTTATTCTCCTTCATTTTCAGATTGTTCTTCTTCTGGTTCTGGTTCGGGTTCTGGTTCTGGTTCGGGTTCTGGTTCTACAGGTTCGTCCTTCTCTGTCAATTTGAACCCAGCCACATAAATCTCCGCTTCACTGTCAGAACAACTGAACGATACAAATCTCACTGAACGTGTCAAATCACATTCCCATACTTCGCCTTCCGCCGCTTCATCCGTCACTACAGGCAGGTCAGCATATCCACCTTCATAATCAGGATTGGTTGTCGCACGAATTGTAACCGCTGACGATGCGTCAAAGATTTCAACCGTTGCTGGCGTGTAATGTGCCGGTGCTGGCTCGCTTGCCGCAGCGACTTCATACAGTTGATCTAATTTAATTTTGATTGCTGTTGACATTTGTTTACCTCTTTTTTGTATTATATATGATGTCGCTTTTTTTTGCAACAAGTTATCTTATCTTTTTCAATATTACAAACCCACCTTTACCTGCCGTATCTGGAGTACCACCCAATCCGTAATCACCAGTCACCCCATATTCCGCGTTCTCTGCAATTGTATCTGTCGGTACCGTGTGTTGGTTCGATGCTTGCAAATACGATTCTACAGTATAAGCACCAATACCTGTCTCGCCACCACCCGCATCTAAGTCACCACCAGCACCACCACCGCCGGGGCCTCCGCGTGACGAACTGTGGTTTCCTGTACCATAGCCGCCTCCACCACCTGATGCACCAGCGCCATATGCTCCTATCGCACCGCCACCACCATTACCTGAGCCACCATCACCTGATATAATATTCGCAAAATCACCAGTTGTGTCACCATTAACACCGGCTGTTGGCGGCACATCACTAGAGTCATTTATACTACGACCACCATTACCACCATCTTTACCCGCGATAGAATTTAATGTATACGCACCAATGCCTATGTTCACTGTGTAACGACCACCACCGCCACCTCCAGAACCACCATCTGAATAACGGCCACTATCTATATCGGAACCACCAGCGCCACCACCGCCGCCACCGCCAACAGCAGACCAGCCACTAAAATAATTATTACCGTTCATAAGTTGTGCCCAAGATGGCTCGCCACCTCCACCACCACGGCCACCATAAGTATACGCTTGGTCGTTCAAAGCACCACCAGCACCACCATTACCACTGGCACCTGTTTGCCCACCAGCACCAACGTGGATTGACAACTTTGTGGTGCCAGTGAATTGCACTTGCTGTTGCATTATCTCACCCTTACCACCAGCACCACCTGCTTGCGTGTATACGGTCTCACCACCAGCACCACCAGCACCACGTATCGTAAGCATATATCTGCCGGGGGCGACATACGCGATATAGTCACCCGGGGTGAAAAACTCCAAGTCGTGGTTCTTGTGATTTACAGCAATAGTTCCGTATATGACTGTTGTTGCCATTAGCGTACCTCTAATACCCAATCATCAACTGTAATATCCGTTATCGTTGATGGTGTGAATGTTGCTGTCGCGCCAGTGATATTCGATGTGCCAGTTACTGTGGCCCCACCATATAATTTCTTAACCGCTACACTTGTAATATCAGATGTCGCTGTGACACTAACAACACCAGTGGTACCATCAGCCGACACCGATAGAATCAAAACTGGCAAATTCGTGAGTTTGGTAACCAATGATGTTGTAATTCCAGAATTGATAGATGCCCATTGGTCTGACGTAAATGACGAATTATTCAAGTTATATTCAAACACCCACGCTGTGCCATTGTATTTGTAACGCGAATACACAGTGTTACCAGCAGCATCCGTTGATACAACAAAACCATAATCATTCACATCCGCCGTGACTTCTTCCAGTTCCGCTAATGTGTCATATGTACCTTTGAACATAGCGGTGGCCGTTGAAATAGAACTGTTTACGAAATTCTTATCAGCCAATTGATTTGTCGGAGATGCTGGCGTTGGGACTAACGCTTGGAGTGCGTCAATTTCGCGTTCACAAATCTGTAAACGTGCTTCGTGGTCTTCTGGTAATTCAATCGCGAAGTCCAAATCACCCTTCAACTGTTGGTCACGCATAACCGCCATATCCATATCCCCTTCAATTTGGTCTGGATCTATACGGCCAATATGGTAATCTGATAATTGAACCATCGGAATGTCACGAATAATATCCAGACGGTCACCCGCATTGACTTCTGCGAGGATGACTTTCGTACCATCGTCAGACAACGTATAATCTGTGCCATACACTAATGGTGATTCCGATAATTTATTAACATACAATTTTATTTGTGGTGAGCCATTTGGATTCGTGTTATACAAGAACCCAATCGCGTAATCATTCTTACCACTAATAACCGTGTATGTTGATTTTGCTGTTTCATTCGTAATCATTCTTTTACTCCTGATTCAATGTTATCATTCTTCGTCATTTTTTTCAACGTTTCTTTTTCTTTTTTTTGATGTTCGACAATCTGTTTGCCATACCTTCCGAACGGCCTTCCATCATCCATAACCCAGCATTGCGTTCCTTACGGTTCTTGGCATTTGAATAACGCACAGCCCCAGACGCCTCACTCATCGCATTCGCAAGACCACTTGTAATTCCGGCAACATCTAATAAATCATAAAACGCTTTATCAAACTCGCCCTTCTTTATATAATCAGTATCAGATGATAGCCACGCCAACCCCGGCAAACTCATACCGTTAACATCATAATCAAATATAATCTGGTTCAATGTTGGTTGAACAATTGCATTTGTTAGTGGCCCACCAACACCCGCTAATACACCAACCAATTCCTTGTATACATTATTATACACCTTGTCCCAATCATCATCAGACATCTTCCCGCCGAACAATGGCATTATCGCCGCCATAAACAAACCTGATTGTACGGCAACATATGCTAATTGTGTTAATGTTTGGGCCACAATATCGCGTGTCCCAGCCTCAACACTTAAATCGCCAGACAACATACGATTTACATCTTGAGCAACAGAACCCCATTTCTGTGTCGGTTCACCAGTAAACGCAAAAATGTTGCCCCAGAACCCAGCACGATTGGCTCTGCGAACCATAAGACCTTTAACTGCCTGATTGCTCGTAGATTGTCTTGTGTTAACAAACTCAGCCAACGAACGGCGTGCTGCCTCATCAGATCCCAATGCTCTTTTGGCCGCATCATAACTCGCCGCATATCCTATCACATTTCCCAAGAAATCACCTTCACGCAACGGCTCTGCAAAAATACGCCTTGTCCACGTCCCAATGTGAATCATTAAATCAGTCAATGCTTCTAACGATTTGATGTCCTTACGAGTCGCCCAATTTGCCAAATACGTTACAAGATTGTCTGAGTTTGCAGACAAATTCTTTTCCATGTATTCGTTATAACGATATAAATTACGACGATTCCGCAAAGTTTCGTTTTCCATCGCAAGCCTCCAAGACCTCACTGGATGTGCCAACGCCTTCAATAAACCGAACAAATAACTTTGATACGAATTATATTCATATCCAAGGAAAGAAAACGCATTACCAACATTGATTGCGAGTTGTTTGACTTTACCGTAAATCAACTTCGTCATAGAATTACGCGCTATGCGTGACGCAAACGAATCTTTCAATTCATCATCATTCTTGTGCTCAATAATATCACGAATGTTATCACGGAACCGTTCATAATTATATGCACCCATACGATCACGTAATTCTTGCCCAATCTGTGTGGACAATTTGTCTAACGCTGCATTCATAGCCAAGTCTTCTGGCAACATCTCTTGTGTCGTTTCATTACGTGCGTTATAATTCAATATACTATTCAATCTGCGCACTGCCGCGAAATAACCAGATTGTGTCCCAGCAACACGCGACATATAACCACCCATAACTTTCATAACATCGACAAGCCCAATCGGTTCGTCTGTATGTTTACGACCAATATCGTTAACTATTGTTGTCGCACCCTTCTCCTGAGCATATGAGTCCATAATCGGGAAATAATTTTCAGGAACTTTCTGCGCCCCTTTCATCCCTTCTTTGATGCGTCTGTAATCTTCGGCCAAAACATCGCGTATTGTATGCGCGAACTTGATATCAAAGTCATCCAAGTGCGAACGTACTTCAGCATCATCAACCGTCATCGCTATGCGTTCTTTAGAATCAGGCTGTTCGTTGTACAACACCGCAGACATAAGTTCACGCTTTGACACTGTACGCGTTTCTTTTTCTTTGGTCGCAGGGTTCAAATATTGGATTTGATATTTTTGAACACCAGCACGCCGTATATAATCTTCATATTTTCTACGGCTACCATCAAACAATCCAACAAGTTTTTGAACCAACCCCTCATTGAACCGAGCGGCGATATTTGCAAAATCATCATAACGTTTTACCAAATCAAATTGATGAACCAGTTTCTCACCACCTATCGCACTCAAGAATGAAGGTATACCACGAACGAAATCCAACATAGTCCCCGTGGAAACGTATTTGTGTTCCTTCATCGCTGCTAGAAAATCATCCATACTCTGTTGTAACGTTTTGCCGTTAAACTTTTTGGAAATTTTCTTTTGGAATTCAGATGGCCCTTTTTTGTGACCTTCATTGATATCATCAACAACCTTTTCTATGGTTTCAAATCCAAGAGCATCTTGTACCATCTCTTGTGATTCTTCCCAATCTTCAATGTCGCCCTCAGTAATAACCTCTGGGTCAAGGCCACCATCAATTTCGTTTTCACGAACATCAGTTATCTGTTCTGATTCTGTTTTGCCTTTGACTCGTTCGTCAACCTTATCCCACGCGGTCTCCCAATCACCTAGTGCCTCATCCACAAAATCTGTTATATCTGTATCGCCGATTGCCTGCAACGCATATTGCAATGCGTCCGCGTCCAACGGATATGTCGCTGCTTTAGCGAATTCTTCCAATGTACGCGGTGTTACGCCCTGCCAATTGATTTCCTTTTCGCCACCCATATATGCTTTTATCGCAGCATTCATACGTTCGGCCGGAACTTTATCACGGATGCGTTTGATAACAGCGGAATTATCTTTTACAAATTCTTTCATCGCTGTCATGTATTCAGACAATCCATTTGGCATTGGGAATGTTTCGTCAGCACCCTGTAGCAACGCATTGACCGCTTGTATGTATTGTGCTGGCTTACCAGTCAAACCTATGTAATCTTTTGCCTTACGCAACAACCGCCCAACAGCCTGTGCTCTGGCCTCGGTAACGTTCTTCGGACTTTCGTAATCCATCTCACGTTTTACGAAACCAAACCAGTCTTCTTTCTTACCTTTAACAACAGCATTGACATCACCGCCGAACTTCTTACCAAACACTTCGGATATTGCCGATGTATACCAATCAGCAAAGTCCGTCAAATCCGCTATCTGTTTGTCATTCAAGTTCCAATCATTTGCGTGCGAGAATTCGTGCAACAGTGTGTTGAGGTTTGCCAGAATTGGATTTCCATATGTGGTATCATATTTACCAACTGCTGGCCTATATGACTGTTTAGTCCCAACCTGTCGTGCTGATTCTGGCAACGAAACAATTCTACCGCCATTAGCACGAGCACGTCTAATTTGTAATAATTCGTTTGTTACCTGTTCCAATTTTTCAAATGATTCAACAACCGACTCATCATATAACAATTGCTTCATAACGTCTTGAACTTCCGGCGTAAGTTTCTCCGTTGCCGGCCACGAAGTATCACCGGTTTCAATCATATTGTTCAAGAAATCATATAACACATCAAGAGCCGTTTGATTTTCTTCGACAAACTTAGCGCCCTTCTTATCAAGAAGTGCCTTCAAATCATGTTCTAGCAATTCAATACGTTTTTGTTGCAATTCGGCGTTGTATTTTTCTTCGTTCTCCATTTGTGATGGCATCTGATATTGCCCGCCAGCATTGCCTAAATTATCTGCCCATTCAAATGTCGGTATACGAATTTCAGATGGCGACTGCCCAAAGAAAAACGCCCCAACATATGCCATGCCACGCATCTGCCCTAACACGACCTGTTGTTCTGTTTCACTCAAATCATTGAACCAAGGCTGTGACTTCACGCGATTATCAAAATCTTTGAACACTTTCTGGAAAGATTCTGGTGTTTCGCCACGATTTACATCAACAATTGAACGTGCCTGTTCTAATACCTTCGGGTCAATGTCTTTCAATTTGTCAAAGAATTCTTGTGAAATTGAACGCATATCATCATCAATTGTTTTATATGGGTCTTGCCATATTTGCATTGCAATTTCATCAAGTTTCTGCGACATTTCTGGTGTTACTTTAACGCCGTTCTTTTCTGCTGTAGCGAGCAATTGCCCTTTCAATTGAGCCGCCAAAGCCAAATAATTATCTGTGACATCGGCTACTTTGTTATATTCATTAACACCTTCAACCGCGCCAGCCCCTCCTGTTAACGCGGCAAACAATAATGTGCCATAGAACGTATTCCAATCTTCACGAGACCACCCAAACAAAGATTCGTACCCCGCTTGGCCCGCCATTATAGTGCCAAATTTATCTTGTAAAACTTCCGTAGTAGCATCAATTGGTGCGGCCAAAGCAACCTCTCCTGCGGCTCCGGCAAACGCCGTAAGTGCGCGAGAAGCACCGCGATTGATTGCTGCACGGACAAGACTACGTGTTGCATATTGACCTAAAACAGCACTTGCCACCTCAGTAGCACCAATGACACCAAGATGTTTCCATTGAGCACGTTGCGCCTCATCAACTGTACCACCACTTTGTAATACTGTATCACGAGTATCCAATGTTTCAACAGCAGACATTACCGCAGACCCAGCACCACCTAATAACCATCCCCCAACCGCTCCTGATGGGATGGAAGCAATCATAGGTAACGCTGATGGTACCGCAGAACCAAACGCCCCAACTATCTCGCCAGTTCTAGTGCGTGGTAAAGGTTCTAATTGATTTACGTAATCCAAATATTCTTGTGCGCGTCTACGCAAATAATTAAATCCGTACCCCCAATCTGTTGCTTCACGATTTTCTTGTTCGCGCTGTTCTTTAGGTTTAGCCGCTTCTTCATCTGATACGAGACCCACTACTGAAGAACGAGTATTTGCTAATATATTTGCTAAATTACGTTCCATGTCCCCCCAACCAGCAGACCACCAAGTTTCATGATAATCTTCCAATGGGGTATATTCATAACCAAAAAACTTTTCCGCTGGCACACCTTCATACATAGTGGCAATTTGATACGCGGCTTTATCAATATCTGTCGTACTTAATTTCACATCGTTGTTAAGGATTGGCATTTTAACCGTCCAATCACCAACTGGTGAAAATCTATCATTTGATTCAAGCCAAAAAGGATCTGACGCATACTGATTCATAGGACGCAAACTTGCACGAACTGTGCTATT
>Ga0310786_10004951_pt1 | contig 18284 bp, 20 predicted proteins | sample AusTroGonzalo_MG_FD_203881 | JGI IMG/M metagenome (GOLD analysis project Ga0310786, IMG submission 203881) | Bovine rumen microbial communities from tropical cattle in Woodstock, Queensland, Australia - Gonzalo_03 (v2) (version 2) | ecosystem: Host-associated > Mammals > Digestive system >... | reverse complement strand
AAAGCACAGTTATTGTCCATGATGTGCAACGAAGGGAATTTTGGTATGTCCTTATTCTTGGTCTTACCTAGAGTGCCTTTTATGAAATTTGCAACATCATACAGATAATCACAAGTGGGTAGCTCCTCTTCACCACCATAACTATCAGGCGGTACTTCGGTAACATTAATCGCAAACGCGCTATTCGGTATAGTAACCAATTTTTCTAGACAACGCGTCATTCCCACTTGTACTTGCATCTCGTCAACTGCAGTATATACAGGTTCTGCATCTAGCGATTCCGGTATATGCAAACAGTCATCGATATCCACTGAGGCATAACCAATCTTATGATCAGCAAAAGTAGCGTCCAGGTATATCAAGATATTCAAGTCACGATAAGCGTGATCCCTTTCCGCGTACTCCCATCTCAACGTACCTGCTATACGTAGTCCCCATATGGCTATTCTTGATGGCTCGAGGATAAGATCTTCTATGTTATACCACGGCTGCGCAGAAGACGCATCCTGCGAAAACGTATACTTGTCTCCACTGTATAAAGCGCACTCTCCGCCCCTGTCTTCTATCATAGGATACACTATGGCATAGGTACCAGTGCACACACGGGTCTGTATCTTACTACCAGGAGTCATATCACTGGCAAATGCCCGTACATACCCGGACGTGTTCTCCAACAGCCTCTTCATATAGCTATCGTACTCTTCTCCAGGCAAGGTAGAGTAGATATTACGCAACGATGATGAAGAGTACGAATTAATGGTATACTGTGCTTGTTTCATTATATGTATCTCCATTACTCCATGCTATCCGGGAACTGCGTTGCGCCCATGAATACCGGTATGTCTTCTCCTGCATACACATTCACCACCTGCACAACTCCAGCATCCTCAGTCACGGCTACCGCAGCATTGTCTTCGCCCAGCTTGAAAGTATACACAGCATAATACTCTACAGGAGTATCCAGGAAAGCATTAGTCCCACCGTCCTGTATGCACATCACACCATAGTAAACTCCGGCACACAGTACATCGCCATCAAATTTCTCCTGGTTGTACTTAAACACAGAATACCAGGCGTAGTTGAACCACATGCCACAGACAGAGTCCGCATCTATTGGCCATTCCAGCGCCTGATATGAATATGGCAGGAACTCTGGAGTCAGCTTATATTCGGTGCCCTCTTTGTCTATGCACCAGAATATCATCGCCTCCTCTTTTGTTTCCTTGTGCCTGAGCTTGGCCACGGCTACGGCAACTGTGGACGGCAAGGAAAAGTCAGGTTCTGTATCACCTACTTCCGCAGCTATAAACAGCTTCCCTGAACCGTTACCTTCGATTATATCACTCGGATTAAGCATCCCCGTATCGAACGTATGCTCAGGAATGTCGAGGCCAGATTTGATGGACGGCCCGGCATAGCTGGCCAATTCGACCTCTACAAGCTCATAATCCGGATGATTGAGTTCCACATATGCCGCTACCTCAGTCTGGGTGACGTTGAGCGGATGCACGATGCTCTGCTTGTTGTCCTCAGACGCAGTGGCATTGATATCATTGTCCTGCATCATGGCCAGCAGCATCTGCGCGTCCGGAGGAGCATAGTATTCGTCTGGTCCCGGAACAGGTCCCGGCCCCGGCTCTGGAGGATCCACGTTGGGGTCGTATACATACACTGTCTCCTCTCCCTGGGCAGGATCGAATATTCCAGTAAACGGACCCTTCCAGTACGCGTTATCGCTAGTTCCCTGATAACCTCCGAGATACAGTACCCAGATCGGCTCGTCCATAGCCACCATCTTGACACACAGCAGGGCCTTCCATTTATCCGCATCGAGATCGACATTCGGCAGCGCGGTCACTGGCGACCAGTTGGACCAGTACGGATAGTCTCCTTGGTTATTGTACCAGTCTCCGTTTGCGTATAACCCATTGACGTCGCTCTTGTCAAGGACGTATACCTGGTTCTTGTACTTCAGGCGCAATTGCGAGGGGTATGGTTCACTCATATGCCTTGTCTCCTTATGCCACGTAGGCAGTGGCGGTAGTGTCAACCAGCTGCAGCAGGATATGACTATCAGCGCCAGAAACGACTTCACCATCTGAAACTTTCATATATATGCTGTCCAGCGTTATAGCGCAGTCAGCGGATTTACCGGTAATCCATACCTCGGCATAGGACACGCCTTTGCTGTATGGGACAATGGACAGCTTGAGGCTGGTCAGTCCGCTGGCGTCTATCATGTACTTGCCGCCGGGCTCTATCTGCAGTTCATTCACGCCGCTCAGCTCCAGCACACGCTGTCCGTTATTGGTGCCGATACGGATCACACTTGCCGGCAGAGCCATGGACGTGCGCACCATCATGGCCGGATCGCCCTTGTCGTCCACCATGAAGCTGGGGGTGCTGGCATCCAACCTCTTCTTCCTGTCTAGAACAAATTTTTCTGAATTGTACATGTTACATCACGTAGGCTGTGCCCGTGCCTCCGACCATCTGGACCACGATATGATTCACTTCGCCCTGCTTGAGAGCCGAGGCGGCACCGGGGGTGCGCCAGGAGATGTTCTCCGCCAACGTGACCGCGGTGTCATCGCCCAGCGATATCCAGGCCTGTGACACGGCCACGCCGCTGCCTGGCTGCGACACGCTGATGCTGACGCTGGCAGCCGAACTGGCATCCAGCTCGTAGTACTTGTGAGGCTCCATTACCAGTGACGTGCCAGTCACGGTCACTATCTCGTTGGACAGTCCTGTGGATCCCTCCGCTGCCGCTATGGGTATCACCTCCGTTCCGGACCTGCCCATGTACATCACACCGGGTTGGCCATCCTTGCATACGGCTATGGCTGGCTTGTAGCTGTCGCGCACCGCTTGTCTGTGCAGTGTGGCTTCTCTGTCATTGAACATTATCTATACTCCTATATCGGTAATCATCCTATTAAACTGACAGGATCCAACAATGCCTGCAGCAATTTTGTCCTAGCCTCCCATCTATATGTATCCAGGGCCGCCTCCCTTTGAGGATGCCCGGCGGCATATCCGGCATTGTCCCACGCCGATATCTCCGGAGCCAGGGCCTCGGTGCTGTCTGGATCTATCATGCCCCTGGCGGCGTCGGTGACCTTATGCCAGGCCCGGCTGAAGATGTTCCTCCCCTGCTCTCCGAACCTTCCGTTAAGATGGTCCAGGGCGTGTCCTATCTCGTGTTTCAGCCCTGCATAGTCCACCGTGCCATTGGCGTCTTCTGGAGCGTAGATGAACGTGGCCGGATAATCCTCGCCCTCCGGTGAAGTCATGGTCATCCATGTCGCATGATAATCGTCCCTGGTATCCTTCAGTCCGATGTCATCCAGTATCCGCTGACGCTCTTCCGGAGACGTGGCCACATAGGTGTCCTTGGGAATGGTCTTCTTCAGCCTACGCAGCGCCAGTGATGTCTTCACCCTATTGTTTGGGGAGTCGGTTACCTTCCGCACCTTTCTGTTCAGATATATCTCCCTGCCCCAAGTGCCAAGGACCAGGAGCGATGCCCCCAGTCCTATGGCAGGAAGAATGTTCTGACTTATGGTTTCGGAATCCAGCTTCATTTATCCTCTTTCTTCTGTCGGCGATGGATATATCCAGTAGTTTTGAGTGCATTGTACGAGGCTACCCCAGGAATGAGCTCCTTCCATGTACCCCTCGTGTTCTTTTCATATTGTTCCTGCGCTGCACGGTCTCTGCCCTTGGTCAGCAAGGCTGCCAGGGCTCCGCCTAGCTCCGAGAGACCCAAGGTAGCGGAGGCGGCAAGACCTCTGGATAGATCGTGCGCAAGCAGACCCAATCTGTTGTCCTTGCCCGTAAAGTCTTTCGTATTCTCCCTCAACATCTTATTTCTGCGCCATCCAGGCAAGAGCAGACTGGTAAACCCGGACTTGGCACGTTTTCCATTCTCCGGAAGATCCTGAGCGAGTCCCGCCAAGTATCCGATTGAATGCCCAGAACCCGGGAACGGTGTCAGGAGGGGTGCGCCGAATTCCTCAAAATAGATGCCCGCCTGCTTCTTCATCTGATACGCCTGTTTGTAGTTCATTGTTTTTGTTCCTTCTGTTGGTTAAGGTTATTCTTTATCTTATTATACCCGTATCTACCGACTGATGCGGCAGCCGCTCTGGATATGGCAGCCCCCGCCGCAGGTATGGCGGCCCAGCCAAGCGCATTACCACCAAATTCGGCTAGCCCGGCAGCCTCCGGATGGTTCATATAGAGAGCTTCCGTATCTTTCTTGAGTGGATTGAGTTTATGTACCAATTTGGCCGCCGGATCCCTCAAATACTTTGTATTAAGGTCTCCTGGCTCCGCCGTATATTTCCAATATGGATCATCTCGCAGATCGTCCTCTGTCTCACGCCACCGGCGTTTCAGTCCTTGCCACCAGTTGGGATCATCCTGTGTATGATATGTATATTTGTCAGCCAGGGCAGGAACCCTATAGACATAGGTTGGTAGCTTGGCCACATGATCCACTATTCCAGGTACAGTATTGGCGAATCCCTTCGCGGCGCTACCCCATACTCCTCTTCCCTCGCTGGTCAGACCTAGCATATTCGCCTTAGCATTCCAAACAATCAGTGCATTATTCAGCGCATGCTGCGCTATCCCTGCACGTTTATCTTTCTTCGCTGACTATCATAGTAACCCTGCCAGGCCCCAGGCTTGGCTGGATCGACGCCAGTGCGCTTGTAGAAGCTGCTGTTTAGGCCTTTTCCTGGGGCATCCGCCTTCTTTATAACATCAGCGTACTTTAGCATGTCAATCTTCCTTCATCGCTATGAAACTAGGGGCACGATACGCGCCGCTGGGATACTGCTCCTGGGACTGAATGCGTGCCGTTCGCCCTATATAATTGTTCGGGTTAGTCAGCATGTCCCGCAGTGTGACGTAGTCGAAGCCGGTGCCTACCCTACCTATTACCTTATCCGATCCCGGCAGGGAGTACTCGAAGCCGCCAGCCCTGTTGTCGGCGTCGGTGTCGGCCTTGAACACATTGCGCACCACCACGTCGGCGTCCTCCTTGAACTTCGCCTTCAGCGGGCGCTTGCCCGGGACATGCACCACGAAGCCCTCGTGAGTCAGCTTGTCCTGGCCGCGTTTCATGGCCACAAGCGCGGCCAGCGCGTCCTTGCCGGAATAACGCCTCATCGGCACAATGGCATCCGTGCCCAGTCTGGAGATGATGGAGTTGACCTTTTCCTGATCGTAGTCGTCCTTGCCGTTGTCATGCACTGCCAGACCGGCAATGAGCAGCCTGATGCCGTTTCCCTGCTTCTTGTAGGCGGCATTGCGTATGGTGGAGTTGAGGATGCCGGACAGCTCGTTCGCCGGTATCGACTTGTTGCCGCGCATGCCGAACACCTCGCCGCGGAGCAAAGTGCCCTGAAGGTCCTTGGGCACCTGTATGGAGCGCAGGTTGCCGATGATGTCGGTGTACTCGGGCTTGTCTCCCTGGGCATTGGCTCTGATGCCGTAGGCCTCCACACCATGCTTGCCCAGATAGGCCAGCATGCCGGCGCCGTCTATCTTGCGTGAGATGCTGGCGCCGTTGGCTATGAGCTCGGGCAGCTGGTCGATGGGGGCTTGCTTGAAGTGCTCCTTCGGGTACTTGCGGACCTGGACAGGCTGATCCTTGGCCTTGATGAACAGCAGCCAGTCACGGTCCTTGGTCCTGATGAGCTGATATACAGGGGCGTCCTTGGAGTCTCCGCGTGTGAACATGATGTGATTGCCGGTGTTCTTGAGGATGACCACCGGAGACTCCTCCATCTTGGTGACATTCCCCTTACCGTATCCATGGTTGAGCCTTCCCTGGAAATCCTTGTAAGACCACTGGTGTATAGGCTGTTCTATGGCCAGGCGCTTGTCCCCGGGCTTCTCCGGCATGAACTTGGGCACAGCCCAGGAGTGCAGTCCGCCCGGTCCGCCGATGCGCATGTCCTCATGGGTGCGTGCCCGCTCTGCATCATGCCTTTGGCGCACAAGCGTAGCCAGGCCATCAGCACCAAGTGATGACAAATCGCCATAGTCGGAACGGTCTGGCAGACCCTCTATGGCTGCGGTCTTCTCCTGCGCGGGAAACGGCACATGCTCATACTCCCGGAACTTGGCCAAACGAGCAGCCAGAATATCCCTATATGATGTGCCGGTCTCGCTGTCATACTGCTGCAGCAGCTGTCTGGCGCGGTTCATGGCTATTCTGGCCTTGATGCGCTGGATGATGGCGGCGTCCACCAGGTTCTTGTATGTGCCCTCGCGCTCGAACTCGTCCATGTGGGACAGATATTCCCTGTCCGTGTCCTCGTCGTGCCACTTGGGGTCGGCGGCGAAATCGGCGGATAGCCTGGATATGGAATCTTGCTCTGGCATGCTCAATAATATGGATGCTTCTTGTCCTCTACGGCGTCTAGCTGCGGTGAGCCGTTTGCAAGCACGGAGTCCGCATACTGCTGAGCGTCAGGCGCCCAGGCGTCATTGGGTTTGTAGTGTCCGGCCAGATAATCATGGTCGGTGGGACGTCGTCCATATCTGTATTGGAATTTTCTTCCCCAGTCCTTGTATAGCGTGGTCTGCACGTCTTCAGCTAGCTGTGGATCAGTGAGGACATCCTTGTGACTGTAGCCAGCCAGCGCAGGATTCAGCCGCTGCGCTTCACGGAAAGTCGTCTCCTTCACCTGATATGGACCCAGCGCATTGGTCGTAGGATTGACCATATTGGTGCCTGACGTGGATTCCTTGTACTTTTGCAGGGCTCGTATGTACTCGGTGGGTATCTGCACATCCTCCGGATCAAAGCCAAATCTGCGCCGGATGTATTCCCTGTCCGGGATGGAGATGCTGACCTGCTGTCCTATCTGCAGTTTACGCGGGTCAAGCGTGGGATTAAGCGCGGCAAGCCTGGTGGGTGACATGCCATATTTGCTGGCTATGCCACTCAGGGTATCGCCCTTGGCCACGGTGTGTACGCCATTGTCCGGACGTGGAGCATAATTTGCGGATGGAACCGAATACTGCACACCCTTCCATGCCGTGTTCTCCGGAGCCTCCGTCCAATCCCCTGGGATTGGGTGCCGCATGTCGGCCGCCGTCTTATGCAGCGGCTGGCACGCCAGCCATGCTGTGAGAAATGTGATTGCCATCAACTGTAGATATAATTGTATGCCTGCATGGCTCGCAGCGGCAGCGCCTGCTGCAACCCCTTGGCCGCCTTGTATGACATATATGCAGTGAGGAAGGGGGCAAGTGTACGCAAGGCCGCACCTGACCATGTGGACTTGGCCATGGACGAGCGGTCTGACATATCCTCCTGCAGGCCTTTCGCCACTGCGTCACCCGCCAGGAAGCCCAGCACACCGGCTGTGCTGGGAACCAACTCCGTGCGCAGTTTCTGCCTGGTCTTGCCCCGCCTGTACATGGCCAGCAGCAGACTGGCCAGCCCTATGCCGGAACCGGCTCTGACCAGAGACGACATGTTGGACATGTCCTTGCCGGAGAACCCCTGTCGGCCCAATATCAGATTGCTGATGAAGTTGACGTAGCCGGGAGCACCTTCCTTGATGGCGTGTGGTATTGACTTTCTGGCCGCATCACCCCAATAATATTTGAGATAGTCCTTGTAGGACGCGTCAGGATGCTCCAGTCTCCAGCGCTTCGCCAGCATCTGCCAGGATGGAGCGGTGTCCTGATGCATTGTCCATGCGTTGGTATGCTCATGGATGTGCGTCTCATTGAGAGGATGCCTCCAGGTACGGAAAGACTTCTGGCCCAGCTCAGGAACAGCCACATACGATGGCTCGAATCCCAGGGAACGCAACCTAGACGGGGACAGCAGATCATACGGAATGCTGGTACGATTCATCGTAGTGGCAGACCGGTATGTCGGGTCGTCTATGTTCTTCTCCACGTATTTGTAGAACGCATCCCTGAGGGAGTCGTTGGCTCCACCCAGGGAAAAGTCCTCTCGCGCCGGGAGATTTATGTTCTCTCTGGTGCTGGGCATTTCGGATTAGCCTCAGGCCATGGCCTCTTTGCGTGCTCGCTGGATGTCCAGCCAGTCACGGAAGCTGTTGATGCCCTGATTGACCATCATGCCGCCGGCTGCCGTCACAGGGAGAAGATTGCGATATAGGTCGCCACGTCTCAAGGCATCTGTCGCCTCCTGGGTTTTGGCGTCCAATTGATCACCCAGCCAATTTATGTGCTGGCTTTGTGCCGCGGTGGTCTGCTGCAGACCGCCTATTGCATCATTCATTCTACCCATCTCCGAGCGCAGTGCAGTATTGGTGCCGGTAAGATCATCTATCTGCCTTACGAGATCCTGGCTATTCTGCTGCTGTTGTCTATACTGACTGAACAGCGCCCTCAATCTGGCCTTGACCTTATCCAGCTTATTGGTCAGACCAAAGTTTATCGACTGCTGCGAGGCCAGCTCCTCCGCCTGACGCCTGGCTTGCGGAGACGTGTCGCCGAACAAGCCAGACCATGGGTTATTGGCAGCCGCGTTTCTGGCCGCGTGTACACTATCCAAAGCCTGTTGCTGCAGGTTTACCTTATTTGTCAGTTCCCCTACTTGACGTCTCAAACTGTTAGCGGCGTTTGGATGAACCATGGCATCACCAACACCACCAAACCAATTCCCCAAAGCGCGAAAAAGTCCTTGAGTAGTAGCTCTCAGACCACCGGCACTCTTGTACAAATATGCGTATTTATGCATTTGCTGCTACCTCCTTTCTCCTATGCCATTGCCTCGCGTCTAGCGCGACGATCGGCCAGCCACTCGCGGATGCCATCGATGGCAGCCATACCGCCAGCACCACCAACTGCAGCGATCGGTACCGCTCCGGCCCAGGCATTGCGGGACCTGGTCATGTCACCCAGGTCTGACTGGAGACCATTGATCTCCTCTCCGCGATTCTGGACTTCCTGAAGAAGTCTCTTATAACCTTCACGGAACTTCGCCTTACGACTGGTGGCTTCCTGCAAGGCTCCTCTTGTTTCCTTCAGACCTTGTTCGAGGGCACTGATTTGGCCGAGGTGCTTCTTGCCCATGGCCGTAGCCGCGGACAGATTCCTATGACCCCTGGCGATGTCGTCCTGCGCCTGTGCCAACTGCTCGTAGGTTGCCGGATCAAAGAGTCTGCCTAACCATTGACGAAAACCGGCGCGTTTGTAAAGATATGCGTACTTGTGCATGTCTGTCCTTCCTTTATGTTTGTTATGCGTATTGTGACCAATCTTTATGCTTCTTCCAGGTATTGTAGCCGATAGTGCCGGCACCGCCCAACCCAACGGCCCCAAGGGTAACGCGTCCAGGATTGCTGGCCAAAAGATCTTTGATCTTTTCCTTGGTCATGTTGTCATCCATCCACTTGCCTGCGGTGCGCAGGCCCCTGCGTGCCTTGCCACCATACCTGTTCACGAACTTAAGTGTGGGGTCCCATCTGTCTACCAGCCAACTGGCCGTGCCTTCAGCCAGACGCTTTCCTCTGGGGGCGTGCTCGCCGATCCAGCCAGCTCCATTGATGCCGGCCTGAAAAGCTGCATCCACAGCCCTATTCAATTTTTTCGGGGCCAACAGCGCCTGGGCCAGGTCGCCAAGGTGCTTATGCCAGCTCTCCATCTTATCCAGATATGCCTTTTTGTTCATTGGTTACCTCTGTTAATCCTCGTTAGGCTTGTAAAACTCATTATAGGCACCGTACGCCAGACCAGGAATGGTGCTTAGCAGCCCCATCTTACCTGGGGATCTTGCACCGGACATGACGCCTATCAGATACGCCAGCAGTCCTGCACCCGCACCATAGGCCACTGTCTTGCCCAGACCACCCCAGCGCTGCTCATTTGACATGCTGTTCCACTTATCCTTGATGTTACCAAGAATCTGCTGCCCGTCGAAGGCCTTTTTCCGCAGAGACTGCTTCTTGGTCATCCAGCCCTTTACTGCGTTAACTGCCTGGGAGCCTGCATTGAGTATCTTGTCGGAATGCATGGCGGCCAAAGGAGCTGCGGCAAGTGCTAGAAGGAAGCGCGTGGTCTTATCCTTTATAAAGGGAGTAATGGCATAGGTAGCGGCGCTGGCGCCAGTGCCAACGGCCATATCCTTGAACGTATCCTGCCGTACCTGGCGGCCTGAGTCTACCATGGTGTCCTTGAATTCTGACTTTGCCTTGTCAGCAAGTCTACGACCGAACACCTTGACGGCCTCCACTGTCCGACGCTGCTCCTCCTGGGCCCGGCGGGCGGCTTCCTCTTGCTGCCGCTGTATCGCCTCCCAGTCTACGTTATAAAAAGCGCTCTTGCAGGAACCGCCATTGCACGGCAGCTGCTTCTTGGCTATACCGTGTTTGCGTCCGGCTTTTGAGCAAGCGGCCTGCTTCATCAGCCTGGCCAGCTGTCTGGCTTGTGTCTTGTTGGTCATTATCATTTCCCTTATGTGTTATATAGCTTCGTTGCCGCCAATCTCGCCTTTTCGGTGTTCCCGGCCAGCTTGTTGGCCATGAATATGTCCTTTCCCCAGGCCTCCTGCATCTGGTCGTCTGTTATGCCCATGTCGTGCAGCACAGGATAGGCGGGAACATTGAGAGTGCCGCGCCGAATCTGGAACGTGCCTGTCTTCGGGTTGAGCACCATGTTGAATCCACCGCCGGTGCCCTGCTTGATGTTGAACTGCGCGGACACCTCATCAGGCTTGCGCTTGCAGTACACGCCGGGCTCCAGCCTGAGGATGCTGCCTATCACATACTCCTTGCCATTGCGGATGAACGTACCTCTGTCCGAGATGCGGGGGACGCGCATGAGAGTCATCCTGCGAGTCTTGGACACCACCTTGTCGGTGGCGGCATCCCTCAATACCCAGCTGCCACGCAGCCTGCGCACGCTTGACTTGCCCTCAAGCAGCATGCGCTTCTGCTCATCGACGTCCACATCCTCAGGATCATCATAGTCAACATCTTCCAATCCAAGAGTATACCTGTCATTACGCAGCGGGAATCTACGGTTTACAGCCGACTTCACATTATCAAACAGACTGGTACGTATGGCCGGATAGTCGTCCAGCCGATACAGCTTGTCCGGCTTTTCCGTGAGAACATCAGCTATGAACTGCTGCGTGGCCTTGGCCATGTTGGTCAAAGCCCCGGTGGCTGCGGCTGTACTATTGGTAGCTGGAGCGGTCATATGGTTATGGATATGGGCCTGCGGGTGGCATCCATTTCAGGCTGCTCCCGTATATCCTCGGCATTCTTCTTGCCCTGGTCTATCTTGGAGAAGTACTCTTCGGCGTCTTGCGGTATCGTGGTGACAGGTGATGCGTAGGACTTGCTTCTGGCATAGTTCTTGAGACCCTGCTTCATGGCCTTGTACTTGATATTATCGGGATCGGCGGCTGAGAAGTACTTGTATGATCCCACGCCGGAAACGGCGGCCAAAGTGAGCAGCAGAAGGCCAAACCCTGCCAGGCCTGCCCTGGTTCCGCTGCCTATGAGCGTGCTGTCATCGGAGCTGACTGCGGCCTCGGCTGCTGTCTTCACGTAATTGGACTCGTCGTCCACGCCCTTCAGCACCTTATCCACCTCCTGGGGTGTGATGGTGCCTTTGGCCACCCTGGCTCTGGCCTGCATGAGTGCGCGTACCGTGTTGCTCTTGCTGTCTATGGCCGACGTCAGCAGACGGTTTCTGCGTGCGTCAGCCCAGTGATCCACAGCCTTCCATGACGTTGCTGCAGCCAATACGAGAGCAGCCAGGGGAGCCGCCACATTGACACTGTTCTCGACTATGGCGGTGGCTCCAGGAGTGGGGACGTCATTCATGCCCATCACATACCCTGCACGCTTGCCGAGGGGGACCGCAAATGTGGTACCCAGCTGAGAGCGCATCTTATTGGCTGGATCCTCGTGGTCCTCTGCCATCTGGTTTACGGTATCCAGGTGTCTGATGACACGCGCGGTGCCTGCCGTGGCCATGGCCAGCAATGCTATGGCACCAACCTTGGACGCCATCCAGGCCGCCCTGGAATTGCCAGGGAACATGTCCGCCATGAACTTGGGGTATTTGTCCCCTCCTCCCATCAACGGAGACAGGGGATTGAGCAGATTCAGGTATGATCCGGAATCAGTTGATGCCAGTATGGCCTTCTTACGCATTATTCAATTCCTCACGCAAATATTTGAACCTGTCGTGCAACACGTATTGCAACTCATCATATCTAACCCAGACGATGAAGCATCCCTTTGCGGCATCGAACTGTCGGTCCTCATCCACTATAATAGCAGAGCCGTTATACACATTTTCCAGCAGGGCATCGTATTTTTCCTTATCATGATGGTCCTCGCAGGACAGCGACAGCTTCAGCAGCATTGACCTTGGATGCCGTTCGAGAACAAAGGCCACATTCAGCATGTCATCGCTGCCTATCAGCAGACCCCTGTCCTCTTCGGCCACCGGGACACCGTTGATGCGGTTCTCGTGCTGGTAGCTCCACAGGGCGTTACCTGCGTCGGTTATCTCGTCATCTCCTCCCTGGGACGAGAAGATGTTGTCCTCGGCCAGCGTGGCATCGGACATTGATGTCAGTTCTCCATAACTGTCACGCGACATCAGAACACCCTCATCGGCTTCACTTCATTGACCTTGTTCGCGGCATCGCTTTCCTGCTTGAGCCTGGCTTTCAGATAGCCTATGTCGGCCTTCAGACGCTCGTTCTCATAGCTCTTGCGGGCCGTGTCCATGTCGCTCTTGCCCGGGCTGGTTATCTTTGCGGTGAGTCCTCCGGCTGTCATGCCGCCTATGGTAGCTGCGGCCACCAGATATGCGGAGGCCAGCATGCCAAGGTCAGTCACGGCCGTGGTCACGTCAGTCATCGTCGGAATCAGCTGCCCGACACCAGCCGTTTTGGCCATCAGTCTTTTATACGTCTTGCTGTTCATTGTATTTAACCTAATATTGAAGAGACGGTGCCGGCCCATGTACCGGCGTCTATTATGTTCTGCTTGGTCCTGGGATCCAGCCCCACCATGGTGTCCAGGGCACCGGTGAGAAGTCTGGCCGCGCTATTCGAGATCACTGCCCTGGCGCCTGTTTCCAGCAAGCCCCCAAATGACAGCTTCCTGTCTATCTTCTGCACGGCCGAGTCGAAGATGCCTCCCAGAGTAGGACTGGTGGTGTGCTGATTAAGGGCCGCCGAATTCACTATGGACAACCCGGTGAGCCTGGCGTCATTCGGTATTCCAGGATCGGTGTTGAACAGATTCTGCGCCTGCGTCTGGCTGATCTGCTTCTGCCAATCCAGCGGACCGTCATAGCTGATGTCGTCGAACGAGGCCGTCTTCGGCAAGGCGTTTCTATTCAGGGAATACGGAACATGAGTGGCCGCTATCGGGGCATCCCACTCCCTCCAGCTGCCGAGCCCGGCACCTGGCTTATACATAAGATACAGTGCCGCAGCCAACGTGCCGGCGCCCAGCAGTGCGGGGACCAGCCGCTTCTTTCCGGCATCCTCCTTGAACGAGTCCACGGCCTGGTTGTATATGGCATCGGCGTTCTTGGAGTCCCCTATCAGCCTGGTGGCTATGGGCCTGCCCAGTGATCTTGCGGTCTCCACCAATGGACCCCAGGCAAGGCGACCAAGACCATATGTGCCGAGACCCAGCAATCCGGCCGTGAGCCACGGGCTTGGCCCGTGGTTCTTATACCAATAATAGGCATCTGATATGGAATTGCTCATCTCTTAGTACGCTCCTGGGTAGTTGCCCATCAGCAATGAACGCTGCTGGCCCATTCTACTTAAAAGTTCAGCGTCATTGGCCGTATTCGTGGCTATGGACCTGGAAGAGTCATCACGGCCAAACAGCCCTGATGTCAGCCACACCCCGCCCAGGAGCAGTGCGGCGGCTATGCCATAGAAGGCCCATGGATTCTCGGCCACAGATCCCAGCATGTCCCAGCCATTGGACTTGGCCCACAAGGATGCGGCGATGGGCATGTTCTTGAGCGGGTTGGACTTCACCGCCTCCCACATGCGGGATCTTGCCGCTGACGTGAACTTCAGCTGCAGCTCGTTTGCCTGTTCCTGCGGCATGCCTTCAAGGAACTGCCCGTTATTGCCGAGCATGAATCTGGCGGTGTCTATGAACTGGTCGTCGCTCATGTTGGAGAACATCTCGTCAGGGTCCATATTGGACAGCAGAGCAGCTGCGGTGGACTTGTCCTCGTCTGTGAGATTGACACCTTCGGCCATGGCATTGGCGAACTGCGGTATGAACTTGGCGGCAAAGTCCCCATCCTTCTGAAGCCTGTTCATTATGGCCTGTTCCGCCACCGGCTTGATATTGCCGAGATCCGCCAAGGAACCGCCGCGCTGCAGGTCCATTATCTGGTCCACCGAAGCGTAGTTGAGCGGAGCCATCACAGCCTGCAGCTCGTCAGGCTTCATCATGCTGAGCACATCCTTGGCGGCGGCTGGCAGAGGCCCGGCGGAACCTTTGGACAGCGCGTCGGCCACAGCGCCCTGGCCATAGGCTATGACGGCGCTGCGCACCTCGGGAGAAGACGCCATGGCATCGCGCAGCACCTGCTTCTCGCCACGCACCATCTGTCCTATGAGAGTGCCGCCGTTGGCGTTGTCCACTGACATGATGTAGTCCTTAAGCAGCTGCTGACGCTGCTCAGGAGAGAGTTCGGTATCCGAGAACATGCTCGTATCCATAGCCCCTCCGCGCACCGCCTCATTCCTGTACACCTCAAATTTCTTCTTTGCCCTGAACTCCGGCGGATACTTGGCATATATGGCCTGCGCCTCCTCAGGAGACATGCTGTCCCAGTTCTGCTTGGGATCTATGGCATGGAGAACCTGATACTCCATGTTCTGCTGCCGCTGGGAGGATGCGGTCTGCGTGAGATATTCCTTCAGCTCGTCAGCGGTTATGTCCGGCACGCCAAGCGCCTCACGGTACTGCTCCAGGATCTTGGGGTCCCTGTCTATGGAGTCCAGAGTGTCCTGCAATTCCTTGTCCGCCGCACCGGCATTGTACATCGTGGCCCAGGCGTCCGACTTGCCTGACAGGAACTTGTTGGCCCCGTGGAATATCATGTTGTTCCAGTTGCCCAGCGCCATGCCTGGATCCAGCTTCTGCCCGGTTCGCATGGCGTTCACGGAGTCGGCGAGGAAGTCGGTTGGTCCGGTCACGAGGTCTGCGGCCATGAACTTAAGCGGATGCGTGAACGCCGTGCCAGGATTGACATACGGCGTGAGCCCCAGTCTGGCCAGGACAGGAGCGGATGCAGCTGCGCTCATGGCATAGACAGGCATGGACCTGGCGAAGTCACTGGCCACGTTGGATACTGCGGCTGCCCGATTATAGCCGCCGGTGGCCAGGCTGGTTCCCAAGTTCTCGAAGCCTGTGGACCATGGCCTCCAGGTATTATAGCTGGAAAGTCCGGTGACGCCGAGCTTGGCGGCCATGCCCAGCGGCTTGGCCCATGTGTATGCCTGGGTGGCCGCCTGCAACGGCTTCAACGCCGCACCGCCCAGGGCCGACACGCCTGCAGCTCCGGCGGCGTACATTCCAGTGCCGCCCAGGCGCAGCCACATCTCGGCCTTCTTGGCCGCTTCCTCGCCATACTTCTCCGCATACTTTTGGCCATACTCCCTGGCCAGGTTATCGGCTGTGGCCCCCTCTCCTGCTATGCCCTCGCTCCAGTCGTTGCGCGTGCCGCCGGACATCACTTTGGTGACCAGGCCAAGCCCGAGGCCATTGCCAGCCTGGGACGACAGATGCATGGCGGCGGTGAGCCTGCGGTCCTGCTCGTCGAGCGGATCCTGCATGCGTCTGTGAATCTCACGCTGCAGTGCCAAAGCCTTATATCCACTAATATTAGGCTTGGCGGCCGTGTCAGACACCCACTTGTTGTACAGGGCGTTGCCTATGGCCTCTCCGCCTATGGATGGTACGCCGAGATTCAGCAGTCGGTAGCCTTTCCTTCTCCAGAAATTATTTGGGCCTACTATCCTATTGGCCTCATCCACTATCTCCTTATGCGCCTTCTCGGCCGCCGCGCGGTCCCATAATTCGGGATTGCGCCGGCTCTCCGCCTCCCACAGCTTGTCCAGAACGGAGGTCATGCCGGCATACTGCTTGTACTTCTCATTGTAGAAGTAATCCTTGCGGCGTTTCCACCACTCGTCCACATATGCCTTGTTGTGCTGGCCATCGTCCTCGAAAGGGACGATGTTCATGTTGAAGCCATCGCTGGCCGAATCGGCTCTCTTGTACATCATAGTGATCATACGCTAACCTTGAGGCTGTCTGGATTGGGCCACGGCGTCCGAGGCCACCTGCTGTGACATGTCGTTGAGTATCTGCTTGACGAAGGCGTGCATCGTGGGATTGCTGGCCTTAAGCTGCGTGAGCTGCTGGCGCCTGACATTCGGCGGCGCGGAATATAGTTCCTGTGCCATGTTCTGGGCCTCCTGGAACAGCTGCTCGATGGAGGCGGACTCTGAAGCCGACGTGCCGAATGGCATTGGTGCACCTCCTGGGACTCCTCCGCCCATGGGCGCGGCAGGTGCGCCTGGAGCGGCAGGTGCGCCGCCCTCCATAGCCTGCTGCGCCTGCTGCTGCATCATCTGTATGTTCATCTGCGCCTGACCCACACCCGGTGACGACGGCAACGGCATCACGCTGCCGACCATCTCCATGCCCTGCTGTGTGGTCTGCATCTCGTTGGCGGCCTCCATCTCAAGCTGCTGCTCCTTGTTGCGCTGCTTGATGTCGTCCTCGTAGTCCACGCCCAGGCGCTTGAGCACCGGGCCCTTGGCAACCACACCGGCCTGCATCAGCTGGAGCATCATCTGCTTGTTCATGTCGTCCTCGACGAAGGACGTCATGTCCAGGTCACACTGCATGTCCTCGAAGTTGTGCGCCTCCGCAACCTTTGAGCCAGCCCACTTCACAAACCGGTTAAGCCCCTTGGCGAAATGTATCCACTGCCGCTCGAACATGCGCAGGCCCATCGTGGGGGCCACAACCTGGAACGTGGTCTGCTTGAACTCCTGCGGTATGCCCATGTCGGAGAGGAACTGAGTGGTCTCGTACTCCAGCAGATCAGTGGGTATGACCTCCTTGTCACCGCCGATCTGGGACTGCTGCACGGGAACCGGGGACACTATCCACTGCGTGGGATTGTTGATCTTTCCCTTGAGTGCCCTGGTCATGAAGGCGCTGAACATGGCGCCTGACAAAGGAGCGCGGTTGGGATCGTCTATGCCTGCCTTGAGATTCTGCGGCAGAGGGCTGACGATACGGGTAGGCACCAGGTAGTCCATCACCACCGCCTCGTTGAACTTGCTCAGATGCTGAAGCCGTATCACGTTGTCGAACGCGACCATGAACAGCGGCACTCCCCAGCCCTTGTACAGCCTGTCCAGCGCGGACAGTGTCGTCGTGCGCATGGAGAAGAACATGTCCTCAGGGAACGCTATCAGCTGGTCAGGATTGGCCGCCGCATCCAGGAACACTTTGGGAGAGTCCTCCAGGTACACCACATCACCGCGCTTGATTGCGGTGATTATGTCATCAGGCAGCTTATATAGATATTTATAGGTGTTGGTGAGCCGGTTGTACTGCAGCCGCATGTCCTCGGCGGACCGTATGACGAATCTGATCTTCTGTCCGTCTGAGGTCTGGGACTTCACATCCTTGATTGTCCACACCACGCGCTTTCCGCACTTGGGGCATGTGCCGACGAAATTGCGGCCGTCCCAATCATAGTCCCTTCCCTTCTGCACGCTCTTCAGGTGCATCTGAAAACCGCATCCCGTGGTGGGACACAACAGCTCCCGAGAGAAGATGCGCTCGGCAGACACGAACACATTGCCCATGGACGCCAACTCACAACCCACGTCCAAGATGAGCGGCAAGATGTTGTAGGTGTCGGTAAGCGTGTCCTTGAAGCCCTCCAGCGCATCGGAGTCCACATCCGCATCAGACTGCTGCGTGATGGAGATGTCAGATATGAAATATGACACGACCTTCTGCAGGGACCGGCGGTATTTGGCGTTCCTCTCCCAGAGATACTGGGCCCAGATGAACACATCCTTGATGGTCTTGGGGTAAAGGAAATTGCTTAAAGTGCGGAAAGGATTGGGGAGGCCAATCCTGTCCCGCCTATTGGGAATTGCATTATACATATGTTCTCCGTACAGGTATTCACATAATGCGTAGCGTGATAAGAGCTGACAATGTCATTTCTTCCTA
>Ga0310786_10004950_pt1 | contig 18291 bp, 16 predicted proteins | sample AusTroGonzalo_MG_FD_203881 | JGI IMG/M metagenome (GOLD analysis project Ga0310786, IMG submission 203881) | Bovine rumen microbial communities from tropical cattle in Woodstock, Queensland, Australia - Gonzalo_03 (v2) (version 2) | ecosystem: Host-associated > Mammals > Digestive system >... | reverse complement strand
CGCTTCGCCTTCATTATACTGCCATCAAAATGCCCTGCGAGGCACAGATCTGCGCCTGCTATCTTCTCCGCAAGCTCCTCCTGAGGCAGCCAGTTGATATACTCTGTTATATTCTCACCTGTGCGGGCATTTTTCTTGCCGAGAGGTCCTACGAATACAAATCTGAGCCCCTTTTCATCTTTCAGCAGATCTATGGCTTTCAGTATTACCGATACCCCCTGCAAGGGCAGTACACTTCCGAAGTATAATACTGTAAAATCCTTGTTTGCGGGAGATTCACGCGGATAGTAGATGCTGCGGTCTGCTTCAAGATACAGAACGCTCATTTTCTCCGCAGGAAAGCCGAATTCCTTGCAGAAATATCCACCGTGCGCCTTTGTGTCGCATATTGCAAGATTTGCAGCCGCAAGAGTTTTCTTGTCGATGTGCTTCAGTATTTTTCCGACTATCCCCTTAGGTCTGAACTTTTTTCTGTCAAAGCAGATAGTATCATACAGGGATATGAAAAAATCTTCTATAATAGGCTTTTTCCGCAGTTTTCTGCCAAAAAGCGGTATAACGAGCTGAGGTGCAAAGCCTATGAAGCTCATATCATAATCATTCATATCAACGCTCAGGAGCCTGCGGTAAACATACAGCAGACGCTTGAAATAGCTCTTTTTCCCCGAGCTTATAACATGGATCTTATTGCCGCCCCTGCGGAGCAGTTCTATTTCCTGGACAAGTCTGAGATAATCGCTGTTCTTGGTGGCAACATAGAGTATTCGCCTGCCCTTTATATCACTCAGACTTTTCATTTTTCTTCTCCTCGTCACTCTTTCCGCATTCCATTTTTCTTACTCTGTACTGAACGTCCTCAAGGAGCTTTCTGTTGGCAGAGATAGTATCTCCGAGGAGTCCTATGGTAATGGTCTGGAAGCCCATCATAATGAGTATCGCTGTAAGGATAAGCGACTGGATATGTCCGTCGCCCTCGCCCATTCCCATGAGTATGAGGAATCGCACGCCCAGTATCGCACCGAAAAACATAAGCAAAAAGCCGATAGACATAAAGAATTTCAGCGGCTTATACATTACAAAGGAGCGTGTTATAACCGTTGAGGAACGCTTCATGTAACGCCACATGCTCGAGAAAAGCCTTGAAGGTCTTGTCTCGGGATTAGTCCTTATGGGCACTGAGGTCATGGCCGTTTTGTTATTTCCTGCCTGTATGATAGTTTCAAGGGTATAGGTGTACTCGTTGACAACATTGAGCCTCAGCGCAGCTTCACGGGAATAGGCTCTGAAGCCGCTGGGAGCGTCGGGGATATCGGTGCCCGAAGCAACACGCACTACCCAGCTTCCAAGATGCTGAAATTTCTTCTTTTTCCATGAGAAATGCTCTGTCTCGTCGATAGGTCTCTCGCCTATTACGATATCTGCCTTCTGTTCGAGTATGGGACGGACTATCTTCTCGATATCCGCACCGCAGTACTGATTATCAGCATCGGTATTTACGATTATATCCGCACCAAGATGCAGACAAGCATCTATACCGGCCATAAATCCCTTTGCAAGGCCCTTGTTGCGCTTGAAGGATACTATATGGTGAAAGCCCAGCTCTCTTGCCTTCTGAACTGTATTGTCCTTGCTTCCGTCATTGATTATGAGGTATTCAATGGTGTCGATACCGTCTATATGTCTGGGCAGATCGTTATACGCCAGCTCCAGCGTTTCCTCCTCGTTATAGCATGGTATCTGAATGATAAGCTTCATATTTACATTCCTTTCTATCAAGTTGCAGGTGAAAATCTTATCGACTTTATCGCTATTCCAAGCTGACGGTCGTCAGCAGGATTTGATGCAGAAGCCTCCCACAGAGGGCACTGTATCTCAAGGATATTATCCCCGTCTTCTATCTGATCGCTTTCCGCCTTGAAATGGAGCGGTCCGCAGATGTTCTCGGGAGTTATTACATCTGTTCCTATTTTCTCACCGTTCAGAAGAAGTGTCACTTCAACACGGTCCTTTCCGATCTTATCAAGGGGAATTCCGCTTCCGAGCTCCATAGTTATATCATAATCTCCCGGCAAGAGTCCGCATTCTACCTGTGCCTTTTCGCTGTCTGTCCAACAGAAAAAGCTTTCAAGCTGTGATACGCCGCTCATCTTATCATAGTCGCCTGCTGCGGTATATACAAAGCGGTATTTATCATAAGAAAATACCCTGATTTCCTCCTCAGTCACCCAGTATTCACACGGGAACGGCAGCAGCCAGCTCTTATTCATGCCGTCGTCCTCGATATGGTGTATCTTGTTGGAATATACAGTTGAGTATTCCTCCTTGTCCAGAGGAGTATCAGTGATAACAATGACTCTGCCGTATCTTTGGGCTAATCTGTTTATCTGATCTGTATCCTCCTTGTACTCGGGGATAACAGTTGCTCCTGTCATGCTGCGTACAGGCAGCCAGAGCCTTGACGCATATGTTGGAGATATTACAACGCAGTCGCTCTCGTCCACGAAATCAGCAATATCCTCGATAATGCTCCATTCCATACGTGAGTCATCCTTATTGCGCATGAGGAATTTGTCCACCTTCACAAGATACATAAGTCCGACAGCAGTAACAGGTACGATCACCTTCCAGCCTGCACGGTCAAGTGCCGCAACACTGAAAATAACTGCAAGAGGGATAAATGGTGCGAGATAACGAGAGTAATAGAAGTAATACTGTATATCAAAGCGCAGGAATGCGGAATATACAAGTACGCAGTAGAAGAACATGAGAAAAAGCACGAGCCTTGACGTACGCTCTGCGAAATATTTTGTGTATATTACAGCAAATATCATTCCGAGAGGCATGAGAACAAGTCCTGCGTTTCCGATAAAGCCCCATAATGCAAGGTGACTTGCGCTGAACCAGTTGCTGTACTTCATAAACGCTCTTACTGTGATATATAAACACGGAAGTATCACCATAAGACGCATAAGCATAAGAAAGCCCTTTGAAGCTGCTGCATCACGGATAAATCTCATGCTGCTGAAATCCTTTTTTGTACGCTTCTTTACTATGAACGCAAACAGTATCACAGCGATCGCTGCTCCTGCCGATAATGCAGTTACTACCACAGGAAGGTTCGTTACGTCTATGCCTCCCACAAATACAGGACTGTAGTTGTTCATGGTATAGAATGGCTGTATGTGCCTCATCAGGAAGAAGCTTGCAAGATAGCCAAGTACAGTCACAGGCATGAGCACTGCATACTGACGCTCTCTTGTAAACACGTACATTCCTCCGTATATCAGCACAAACATTGGCACCATAGTGTATATTGACACGTGATAGCAGCAGAATACCGCTATGGGTATTACCGACAGCCATTTGTGATTCGGGTCATCGTCATCTGTCATAAAGTAAAGGAAGGTCAAAGGTATGAGGATAAGTCCCATCTCTGTCAGTGCAGACTTTGATGCCCAGATTATCACGGGAGCAAACGCCGCAGCTGCACAGGCACAGGCACAGGAAGAAGGCTTCAGCTTTAAATTCCTGCACACAAAGTATACGATGAATATAAAGCATATGAAAAGCACTGTCTCAAAGTCCTGCATATTGCTCATGCCGAAAAGAGTTCCCCACATGGCAAGAAGTGCGGAATATGTCGGTATACCATGAAAAATTCCCGATACTCTGCTCACGTTCCAGTCATATACTGTATCAGGATAATTGGCAGACGGGAGATCGTAGCCTCTGAGATAATTCCTTGCACCGTACAGAAAATGATCGCGCTCCTCTTCACTTTCAAGTTCGTGATACTCGGAAAAATCCTTTTGACGTTTGGTATCGCCGTTCATAAAGAGTATTGCCTGTGTCTGGTATACTCCCTGATCCTGTCCCATGCCGAAAAAGTCGTTTTTCTGCGCTGCAACGGGAACAGCAAGTATACATACTATCAAGGGGATAAGCATATCCTTTATGGAAAAATCATTCTTGAATATGTGCCGCCACCTGAACGGCTTGCTCCTGCGCAGAAACAGCACAAGCAGCATCACAGCCGCGCTTATAGCAAATGCTCCGCAGCCTGCACGGAATACGGTGTACTTGTCAATGACAAATAGTCCCATGCTGGCAAATATATGAGCAAAGAACCACATGACGACACCCATTACCACTCCCTCTATGATATTCTTCTTTTTGAACCACATTACACTGCTGAGTACGGAGAATACCACTCCCCCGAAACAGATCGCTGCAAATCGCATTATTTACCTTCACTCCTCACAGATTTTATTGATAAGATCACTGAAATTACGCATTATTACTTCCCAGCGGTAATTCTTTTCAACATATGCCTCCGCATTTCTGCGCAGCTGTGAATATTCCGCATCGTGGGAGAATATATAGTCGATTATTCCTTCAAATTCAAAGTAATTCATGTAGTAAAGTCCGCCGTTGCTCTTTATGCAGTGGCCCTTCAGCACCTCGCATATACCGTTTACGATAACGGGCACGGAAAGGGTCATGGCTTCAAGCACGGATATGGACAGACTCTCGAATTTTGAGGGCAGTATAAGGCATTTTGCGCCTGATATACCGCTGAATTTGTCCTCCTCGCTGACAAATCCCAGACTTATGATATCCTTGTGCTTAGGAATCTCGCACACGGGCTTTCCCATGAGGACAAGTTTCAATGTACTGTCGGGACGGCGTTTCTTGTATTCAAGGAAGTATTTGAACATAGTCGGGCAGTCCTTGCCCTCGTCGATACGTCCCACGTATATGATATAGTCGCCCTCTATGCCGAATTTACTGCGGAAGCCTGCTTCATCGGGCTCGCATGGCACTTCAACTCCCGTACCCATTACACGGCATGGGATATCCTCACAGTGGAAAAGTCCCTGCACAAGAGCTTTTTCCTCATCGGTAAGGAATACATAAGCCTTGGGAAGCCTGAAAAAGGTCTCATAGGTCTTAAAGTGGATAAAAGGCTCTTCGTGAGCTGTAGGTATGAATATCGCCTTGTCCGCAACCTCGGGAAGTCCCTTTACGGTAAGGTAGTAGAGATAGGTAACAAAGATGAAAACATCGTATTTATCCTTATTTTCACGGATATAGTTTATTGCCGCAGGTGAATAGGGTCCCTGCTTCTCGAACCATACCGCCTCTGTTTCAACATCATAACTGCCTGACCTGAGATATCTGCCGTTGAAGTCGTTGAAATCCTTTGCTCTCTGCTTCTCAACAGGAAAGCGGAGGACTCTTACGCCGTTTATCTCTTCCTCATCGGCAATATAATGGTTTTCCCATGTGGTATATTCAAGGGCTTTTGTGGTAATTACATCTACCTCGAATTCCCCTGTAAGACGCTCTGCAATAAGGCGGGTATAATATTCGGAGCCGCCGTTGACTTCAAGTCCGTATCTCTGATTGACAAGTGCTATCCTCTTCATTATTCCTTATCTCCGCTTACTTCTCTGAAAAACTTCATGTATTTATCAACGATAACGTCCCATGCAAAATTGCTGCGGACATAATTTCTGCCGTTTTCGCCCATCTGTGCCGCTTTATCCTTGTTTTTCAGGAACCAGTCGGTACAGCCCTCAAACTCGAAATAATCGCCGAAGTATAGTCCTCCGTTTGACTCAGAAGCGAAATTGCGCGTAACTGCACAGCCGCTGTGTACCAGCACAGGTCTGCCGCAGAGCCAGCTTTCCATGATAACAAGAGAAAAGCTCTCATTCTTAGAGGGCTGGCATAAAAATTCGGCTGCTGCCTGCGCGTTGTACTTGTCCTGTAAATCAATAAATCCTAAGTCTATGATACGTTTCTGCTTTACAAGCTCTGACGGGAGCTCGATATTCCCGCCGCCTATGAGTATGAGTTTAATGTCGGTATCACGGCGTTTTACGTACTCAGAAAAATACCTGACAAGTGTATGGACATTCTTTCCCTCGTCCTTGCGTCCCGCATATATTATGAAAGGACTGTCGATGCCGAATTTGCTGCGGAAAGCAGCCGCATCGCTGGTAAGGTCGGTATACACTCCCTCTCCGAGACAGCCCTGCTTTACGCGGCTCATGTCGAACACGCGGTTTGCAAGGTCGTATTCCGGCTTTGCGTGGTAGATTATTCCGCCGATATTCTCGAATACGGACTTGAATCTGTCCATATACACGTATGACTCATCATGGAAGCACGGTATCAGCACCGATTTTTCGGGGCATACCTGCAAGCCGTGGAAGGTAGTTCCGAACATATAGGGTATGAACACGAAAAGGCTGTATTCATCGCTGTGAGTTCTGATATACTCGCATAATTCGGGACTGTTCACGTTTTCATCGGTATATATCCTCTGTTCATCGGCAGATACGGGCATATTTTTCATAAGCTTCGCATTTACCGCATCAAACGCCTGTACATTACGTTTTCTTATCTTAAATCGTCTTATAGGGAAGCCGTGTACACTGTCCGCGCCCTCATTGAAATAATTCTCATTCCAGTCTGCCGAAAACTCCTTTACGCAGGTGCTTAGCATTTCAACCTCAACGCCCGCTTCATGCAGATGTGTGGTAAGCCCGCGAAGCTCCATTTCTGCTCCGCCCGGTATCTTTTCGCTGTACCACGGAATAACAAAACCTATCTTTTTCATTTTCTGTATCCTTTATTCAGGCTTTTTTGCCGTTTATAAAATCTGTGAGCTCTTTCTCGAATGTAGCTCTTATGCGCTCGTATGAGAAATCCTCAAGTCTTCTGCGCTGTCCCTCGATAATGCTCTCGCGGAGCTTTTCATCCGTGAGTACCCTGTCTATAACTGCCGCAGCAAATACGGGATCGTTATTATCAAGAAGCACACCGCTCCCACCGAGAGTGTCCGATATAGCACTTGTATCATAGGCTATTACAGGAACATCAAAGAACATCGCCTCTACAAGAGGTACGCAGAAGCCTTCATGCTCGCTCATGCAGACAAATGCGTCTGCAAGGCGGTAATATGCCAGTATCTCGCTGAATTTGATATGTCCGGGAAATATTACGTCATCACCTATGCCAAGTGCATTTGCATATTTTACAAGACGCTCGTGATAGTTCTCCATACCTGTTGAAGAACCTACGAGTATCAGCCTTGACTCCGGGTTGAGCTTCTTATAGCAGTAAAAAGCTCTGATAACGTTCTCCTGCTTCTTGTTTGGTGCTATTCTTCCGACGAAAACAAGGTTTTTCCTGCCGTCGCTGTACTTCTTTATAGTTGCCTCGTCGGGGGTCTGCCTGTAGTCATCGAACTTTATAAGTATGGGTCTTATGTCCATCGGACAGGTATACCCCATTCTTACCAGCTCTGACCTGTTATAAGCCGATACCGCAAGCACATAGTCTATCTTGTCGCGGAGATACTCCACTCCCTTGTATCCGTGCTCTGTAAGCTGTGTAGCTGCGGTACTGTACGGACGAAAGAACTCGGAAGGCGTGATATTGTGATATATCATTATCCTGCGGCATTTGTATTTGTCAAGCTTGAAGGTAAGGTCTGTACCAGTGGATTTGTGATATATAAGCACATCGTCCTTTTTCAGGTCGCGGAGCTTATCCGCCTTCTGTGCTATGCCCTCGGGAAGCCTTTTATCTATATTCTCGGCGTAGATTTCTGTAGTATAGCCCATTTCGCTGATAACGCCCTTTAAGGCTATTGTATCATTGCCTATGGCATCACCGAATGAGAGGGTGGGAAGAAGCTGTACTACTCGCATTATACATTCTCCCTGTCAAGTCTGCTGCGAAGCTCGCTGTTTTCGCGTTCAAGCCTGTCAAGGCGCATTATGAGCTCCTTGTTTGCAAGCTCAAGTGTCTCTACTCTGCCGCTGAGGTCTGAGGACTTGCTGTCAGCAAGCGACTTCATAACGGTAACTGCATTTGCGTTGAAGTCATTCTGCTCAAATACTGCAGGCTCTACGTAAAACTTCATCATCTTGCGCAATACCTTCTTTATGAATACCTTTATCGGATTGCCTTTAAGTTCCTTATAGGGCTGTATATAGTAATGAGAGGTGATATAGTCAAGTGCCTCGGCAGCCGAGCCGCCCTGTGCAGTCTTTTTGAATGGCACATCTTCAAAGCTCAGCATATCCGCAGTAAGTCCCTGCTCCTTTATGCCGCGCTTTATCTCAGCCATTATTTCCTCTATATTTATCTTTTCGTTTTCCATGATTTATCCTTTCTTGGTCGCAACAACTGCATAATCCTGACTTCCGAACAGCATATCCGATACCTTTTTCATTGCCTTGTTGAATTCCTCGGTATCGCCTTCGCATTTAAGCACGGGTATCTCAAAGGGAGGTCTGCTGTTTTCGGTGTATATTATCTCGATGTCCTTAAAGCCTGCTTTTTCAAGGTAATACTGCATAGTAAGGGGATGAACAGGCTTTATGTGAGAGGGGTCGATATAGAATGCATTGGTATATATCGAGAGCGATGTGGGGTTCGGGGTCTCAATGATGATACAGCCGCCCTCTTCAAGACGCTCGTAAGCCGTATTGCAGAGCTGTATTATCTGATGTGGCTTGAGATGCTCTACTACCTGACCAACGAAAATGCCGTCAATCCCCTCGGTATGTGCAAGGAATTCGGCACCGTCGCCGCAGGAGGCTTTCAGCCCCTTCATATTGCAGTATTCCACATAGGGCTCGTATATATCCACGCCCTCTGCCGAAATGCCGTTGTCCTGCATGAGAGAAAGGAATTCTCCTCTGCCGCAGCCTATATCCAGCACCTTTTTCTTGTCACGGAAGAATTTAAGATAAAACTCCTGAGATTTCTTTATACTCTCGATAGAGCCGCGGAAATGATTCTCAAAGTCGAAATAGTCAATATCCTCATAGTCAGAGCCACTTTCCGCAGGCACAGCCGCAGCCGCAGGTGCTGCACTTTCAGTCTGTACAACAGCCGCAGCAACAGGAGCCGATCTGAGCTTCTTTTCAAGACCTGCTATCTTTGCTTTGAGCAGCTCGTTCTCGCTTGTAAGCCGCTCTATAAGAACATTATTATTCCTTACATTGACGCAGGTAGGCTCAAATTCGTCCCTTATCCTCTGAGCGTTGTCATCTATGAAGCTTGTCTTTTCCGACAATTCCTTGTCTGTAGCTTCAAGTGCGGAATAGATACCGCCAAAAAGCTTTCTCTTTATAGTTCCTTTTATGCCCTTCTGATGTCTTGCACTCTCTAAAAACTGCGATAAATAGCTCATATTTTACCTCTGGAAATTCCATGTGTGTTCGATGCGGAATACTCCTGCATCTCCCTCTGCCGATATCATTTCTATTTTGTGTGCCTGTTTGTAATAATCAACAGGTATTCCTTCGCCCTGTTCTATGGCTATGTCAAGATTGTAGGTACCGCCGAGCAGCATTACCTTTTTCAGCAGTATCTCAACTGTGCCGTCCTTGTCGATTACGAAATCAGGCACCTTGTCTATTCTTGTGTTAGTACCGTAGCACTGTATGCCGTTGAGATCGAATACTCCCACGCCGAATACAGCATCATCTACAGGCTTTTTAACGGTATAATCCACCACAAGCTTTATATCCTCGCCTATGCGGAACACTCTCTGCTCCGTGCCGTCGGAAGCAAATGAACGTACTCTTTTTATGCGAGCCTGTCCGCTTCCCCAGCGTTTGCCCTGTTCCTCCTCGGTGGTCTCTTCCTTTTCCGAGCCTGCCTCAGCCGCTTTCATAAGCTCCTGACGCTTTCTGCTCATATAATCAAGATATTCAAGGTCTATCTCCTTTGGAGGTCCCTCAGCCTTGATGAGTCCCTCATGTATCCATATGGAACGATCGCATATCTGCTCTATCTGTCCGAGAGAATGGGATACTATTACTATAGTTGTGCCATGCGCCTTTATCTCTCTCAGCTTGTTGAAGCACTTCGCCTGAAAATTGGCATCTCCTACGGCGAGTATCTCGTCGATAAGGAGTATGTCCGCATCAACGTTTATAGCCACGGAAAAGGCAAGACGCATATACATTCCCGAGGAATATGTTCGCACGGGATTGTCGATAAACTCCGCAAGCTCCGAAAACTCCACTATATCATCAAGTCTGGCATCTATTTCCTTCTTTGTAAGTCCGAATATAGCGGCATTGGTATAGATATTCTCTCTGCCGCTCATATCGGGGTGAAATCCTGCTCCCAGCTCGATAAGACTTGAAACCCTGCCTTTCAGCTTTATTGTGCCGCTGTCGGGATACATTATCCTTGTGAGAAGCTTCAGCGTGGTACTCTTGCCGCAGCCGTTATGACCGATAAGGCCTACCGCCTCTCCTTTTTTTACGTCAAAGCTTATGCCGCGGAGCACCTTTCGCTCCTCATATTTGCTGCGCTTGCGAAAAAGCATACGCTCTTTGAGCTGTGCGCCTTTGTCAAGATACACCTTGAAATTCTTGGTGATGTCTCTGACCTCTATTGCAATTTCATTTTCAGCCATTACAGTTCCTCCGCAAAGTGCTTTTGAAGCTTGTTGAATACAATTACACCGAATATAAGGAAGAATACTCCCAGACCTGCTGCCCAGAGCAGAGATGTAAGGTCGGGCACCTGCTTATCGTACAGCACTGTTCTGTAGCAGTCGATTATATGTGTCATAGGATTGAGATTGAACAGCGGCAGGTATCTGTCGGGAACTATCGACTTTGAGTATACAACAGGTGTAAGGTACATCCATGCCATTGATACTATGCCGAGGATATGCTCTAAGTCTCTGAAATATACGGTTACAGCCGATGTGAGCATTGCCATGCCCATTGCGAATATATATTCCACTATCATTATGACGGGGAGAGTCAGCACCGCAAGGAAATTTATTCCTGCTCCCGTTACTATTATTACTGCAAATATTACTATGAAACACAGCAGCATATTAACAAAACAGCTGGTCACATAGGATATAGGTATTACCATACGCGGAAAGTATATCTTCTTTACAAGATCCTTCTGCGAAATAATGGAAGCCGCTCCCACGGTCAAGGACGATGAAAAGAATATCCACGGTATCAGAGCCACAAAAAGATGGAGATAATACCTGTCAATATCAGCCCGGAGAAAGTATTGGAATACAAGTGTATATACGATCAACTGTAAGAGTGGGTTGATGAACGTCCACATGAACCCCAGGACCGAACCTTTATAGCGTCCACGGAGATCCTTTTTCACAAGACTGAATATCATCTGTCTGTAATCATAAAGTTCTTTGATTGTACTCATTTATTACTCCTTGAAAAAGCGCATTTTCGGTATTTTTCTGAAAAAGCGCATAAAAATCCATAGTATCTTTTAATTATATCACAAGCACACTATACTGTCAAGTATAATACTGTCCGTCCCCCATATAAAGCAAAAAACGGACAGTTTTGTCCGTTTTTGTCATTTATGGTATTTTCCGCCCTCTGCTATCTGAAATGCTCTGTATATCTGTTCAAGGAGCATTACCCTTGCAAGCTGATGGGGAAAGGTCATTTTCGACATGGAAAGCTTCAGTGTGCCCATTGACTTTATCTCGGGAGCAAGTCCGAAGGAGCTTCCGATAATGAATGTAACCGTGCTTTGTCCGCCGACACCTGCTTCTGTTATCTTTTCAGAGAGCTCGGGGCTTGAAAGCTGCTTGCCCTCGATACACATAGGCACTATCATTCCCTTTGCGTAACGCTTTATCTGCTCGGCTTCTTTTTTTAGTGCGGACGCTATCTCCTTTTCGGAGGGAGCATCACCGAGTCTGCACTCGTCAAGCTCGTGAAGCTCGAAGGTGCAGTATCTCCCCAGACGCTTTATATACTCTGCGCAGGCACTGCGAAGATATTCCTCTTTAAGCTTGCCTATAACAATAAGTACAATATTCATCAGAATATCACTGCTCCTCCGTTAGTTTCCACAGGTGCTACGCCCAAAAGGTAGTCCCTGCCCCTTGTAAAGTCCGAAAGCCCGCGCTGTACCGTACTGTCCGCCATTTGAGGGTGATTGTTGTCCTGACTGAGATGTCCCAGCAGGATATGTGTAGTACCTCGCTCTATCATCTTCCTCACCTGTACCGTACAGTCATCGTTTGAAAGATGCCCTATGGGAGAGAGTATCCTTTCCTTTAAATACAGCGGATAAGGACCTGTACGCAGCATATAGTCATCGTAGTTCGCCTCTATAAGCACCATTCGGCAGCCCTTCAGAGCTTCGTCCACTTCGGGTGTAACGTGCCCTAAGTCGGTGCATACGGCGCAGTATTTATCGTCCTCTGTATGTATCCTGTAACCGCAGCTCTGTATGGCATCGTGAGGAGTATTGAAGCAGCTCACTTCACTGCCGCCGCAGCTTATCTTCTTTCCCGTTATGTCTATGACATGGGAGCTTACCGCTATTTTTCCGCTGTCACAGAGCCTTTGCAAAGTACGCTTCTGACCGTATACGGGAAGTCCCGTTTTCTTGGTAAGCATGGCAAGTCCTGCAACGTGATCAGAGTGTTCATGGGTTATGAATACGCCCTGCACCGCACTCAGCGGTATATTGTTCACTTCAAGGGCATTGCACAGCCGCCTGAAGCTAACTCCACAGTCTATGAGTATTCCACCTTTTTCAGTTCCGATAAACGAGGAATTGCCCTTGCTGGAGCTGAAAAGCGGATAGAGTCGTGCCATTGGATATTCTCCGTTCCGTTTATTTAATTCATAATTCACAGTTCATAATGTGTCCGCTTTAGGGCGGACACATACAATTATGAATTATGCATTAGTATCAAAGTTTGTTTATCTCAGTGCCCTGACGGGTCTCCTTGACCTCATAGCCAAGTGCGGCTATCTTGTCACGAAGCTCGTCTGCAAGTGCGAAATTCTTGTCCTTACGTGCAGCCTTACGCTGTTCAACAAGCTCAAGAACCTCGGCAGGTATATCTTCAGAAGCAGCACCGGCATTTTCTGCAAGCTCCTTTGCGTTTGCAATAAGGTCAAGACCAAGGACCTTGTCGAATTCATTGATAAGTGCGAGCTTTGTAGCCGCATTTGCCTTTGATTTCAGCACATCGTAAAGTACAGTAATTCCCATAGCTGTATTTACATCGTTGTCGAGAGCGTCTGTGAAGTCCTTCATAAGGCGGTCGTACTCAGACTTGTCGATATCTCCGCCATTCTCCTTTGTGAGCGGTGCTATCTTCTCGATGAGCTTGTTATATGCTGTTACGGCATTGTCAAGGTTCTCCCATGAGAATACCAGTGACTTTCTGTAGTGCGAAAGCAGACAGAAGAAACGGTATATAACCGGCTTGTATCCCTTCTCTTCAAGGAGGGATACTGTGAGGAACTCGCCCTTGCTCTTGCTCATCTTGCCGCTGTTTGTGTTGAGGTGGAGAATGTGGAACCAGTAATTACACCACTTATGTCCCAGATATGCCTCGGACTGTGCGATCTCGTTTGTATGATGCGGGAATGCATTGTCGATACCGCCGCAGTGGATATCCAGGTATTCACCGTTATTCTTCATACTGATGCATGAGCACTCAATATGCCAGCCGGGATAGCCTACACCCCACGGGCTGTCCCATTTAAGCTCCTGATCGTCAAACTTTGACTTTGTGAACCAGAGTACGAAGTCAGCCTTGTTGCGCTTATTCTCGTCAGCCTCAACGCCTTCGCGGACTCCTACAGCAAGATCCTCCTCGTTGAAGTCGTTGAATACATAATACTTTTCAAGCTTTGATGTATCAAAATAGATGTTGCCGCCTGCCTCGTATGCATAGCCCTTGTCCATAAGGCTGCTGATAACGCGGATAAACTCGTCTATATAAGTAGTAGCAGGTACTACTACATCAGGTGTCTTGATATTAAGCTTCTTGCAGTCGTCAAAGAAAGCGTCCGTGTAGAACTTTGCGATCTCCATGACTGTTTTGTGCTCACGCTTTGCACCCTTGAGCATCTTGTCGTCACCTGTATCACCGTCACTTGTAAGGTGTCCTACATCGGTTATGTTCATAACACGCTTGACGTCATAGCCCGTAAAGCGGAGATACTTTTCAAGTATGTCCTCCATGATATAGCTTCTCAGGTTGCCTATATGTGCATAATGGTACACAGTAGGTCCGCAGGTGTACATATTCACCTTTCCCTCTTCATGTGGTACGAATTCTTCCTTTTTGTGTGATAAAGAATTGTATAACTGCATTATTTTTCCTCCCAAAAATATATGTTTATGCAGTGACGATCATTGTTCGTCCACTGTTTTATTGCGTGATTTTTTTATCTGTCCGCACAAGCAGACACCGCAATTTCCAATTCCTGATTACGAATTAAACTGCGGATTACGGGACGTCGGAGACGCCGTCCTCTACTTATCATATCTCCCATATCTCAGGGGGCGGGTTCTTTATCTTCAGCTTTGAGAAGTAGCCGAACATTACCAGAAACTCGGGTATGATACGGAGTCCGTCACGGTAATAAGCTCCCATGCGTTCCTTTTCATCGGTCATGCCCTTATAGCTTCGCGGACAGGAAAAAGTCCACTCGGCTGTAACATTGTCAAAGCTAAGACGGAAAAATCCCGAAGGACTGTACTCGTCAAAGGCTTCAAGAAGTGCTATATGGTCACCTGCAGCATCGGCTGTGCCCACATAAGCTTTCTCTCCGTCAAGGCTGACCGCCGCAAGAAATCTGCTGTTTTCTGTTACAGCTTCATTTATCGCCTCGTCAGAGGGATACTTTATTATATTCATAACCGTCCTCCTTTTCTTCTCCCTGTAAATCAAAATACTTATTTTTCTTAGCAGCAATAAAAAGCCCCCGAGGTATTACCCTCGGAGGCGCAAATGCTCGTTTCCACTCCGTTTTGTACTCATCATATCCTTAACGCGGACGAAACGCCGACAGATACGCACGCACTTGCGCTTCCCTGCCGAAGCTGACAGCCGCACTTCACTTCTCCCGACTGTGTGCTCACACCTGCCGCACACTCTCTGTAAGTCCGCAAAAAAGCTACTCTGACTGCTACGCCTTTGAGTTATTAGTGATTAGTTAGTTCTTAGTTCTTAAACTATTATATACTATAGTGCAGGGATTTGTCAAGATTAATCGAGGATAAATATGAACAAATTGTAAACATTTTCTTCTATCCCTTGACTTTACCCCATTAAAAGATATATACTTTATTTAGCACTCTGATAGTCAGAGTGCTAATTTTACTATGGAGATGTTTTTAATGGAAACCAAACAGTTTAAAGCAGAGTCCAAAAGACTCCTCGATATGATGATCCACTCGATCTATACTCATAAAGAGATATTTCTCCGTGAGCTTATCTCCAATGCAAGCGATGCTATTGATAAGCTGTATTTCAAATCTCTTACCGATGACAAGGTCGGTCTCAATAAAGACGATTTCGCAATCTGGATATCCGCAGACAAGGACAGCCGCACACTCAAGATCACCGATAACGGTATCGGTATGACCGAGGAGGAGCTTGAAAATAACCTCGGCACTATCGCTAACAGCGGTTCATTCAAGTTCAAGAACGAAAACAAGCTTGAAGAGGACAATCAGATAATCGGTCAGTTCGGTGTAGGCTTCTACTCAGCTTTCATGGTTGCCAAGAAGGTTACTGTAATATCCAAGGCTTACGGCAGTGACAAGGCTTACCGCTGGGAGTCTGAGGGCGTTGACGGCTATACTATCACAGAGGCAGAAAAGAAGAGCGCAGGTACAGAGATAATCCTCGAAATGCTGGACGATACCGACGATGAGAACTACGGCGAATTCCTCGACCAGTACAGGATAAAGTCACTCGTAAGCAAATATTCCGACTATATCCGCTTCCCTATCAAAATGGAGGTATCCCACAGCCGTCCAAAGGAGCAGACCGAGGAGGAAAAGGAGGCAAAGAAGCCCCTTGAATATGAGGACTACCTCGAAGTTGAGACCCTCAACAGCATGACTCCTCTCTGGAAAAAGAACAAGAACGAGCTCAAGGAAGAGGATTACAAGCACTTCTATACCGAGAAATTCTTTGATTATAACGAGCCGCTGAAGTATTCTCATATCAGCAACGAGATGCCTGCATACAATGCATTACTCTATATCCCGTCAAAGGCTCCATTCGATTATTACTCCAAGGAGTACGAAAAGGGCTTGCAGCTCTACTCAAACGGTGTTCTTATCATGGATAAGTGCGCAGATCTGCTCCCTGATTATTTCAGTTTCGTAAAGGGTCTTGTAGACTCAGAGGATCTTTCCCTGAATATCTCCCGTGAGATGCTCCAGCACGACAGACAGCTCAAGGCTATTGCAAAGAGCATCGAAAAGACTGTAAGCAACGAGCTTAAAAAGATGCTCAAAAATGAGCGTGAGAAGTACGAGGAATTCTGGAAGGCATTCGGCTTACAGCTCAAATACGGTATCTACAGCAATTTCGGCATGAATAAGGAGAAATTACAGGATCTTCTCCTGTTTACTTCCTCAAACGAGCAGAAGCTCGTAACTCTTGATGAGTACGTTACAGCTATGCGCGAGGATCAGAAGTATATCTACTATGCTACCGGTGAAAGTGCTGCACGTATCGAGCAGCTACCGCAGACAGAGCTTGTTAAGGAAAACGGCTTCGAGATACTCTATCTCACAGACAATATCGACGAATTTGCAGTAAAGTCTATTGCTAATTACAAGGATAAGGAATTCAAATCAGTATCTGCCGATGACCTTGGACTTGAAACTCCCGAAAAGAAGGAGGAGATCAAGGCTAAGGAAGAGGAAAGCGCAGGTCTCCTTGATGAGCTGAAAACCGCTCTCGATGGCAAGGTCACTAAAGTAACACTTTCTCAGAGACTTAAATCTCATCCTGTATGCCTTACAAGCGAAGGTGAGATATCTCTCGAAATGGAGAAGGTACTCAATTCAATGCCGACAGATCAGAAGATACACGCACAGCGCGTCCTCGAGATCAATCCCGATCATGAGATATTCGGCAAGCTGAAGGCTCTCAACGAAAGCGGAGACAAGGACAAGCTTGGCAAGTACGCAAAGCTCCTCTACGATCAGGCACTCCTTATTGAAGGCATGAGCATAGAAAATCCTGTTGAGTTCTCAAATCTCATCTGTGAACTTATGTAAGCAGCGTGACACACAGGCGAACATCACAATTGAGCATTATGCATTAAAACAGGCGGCGGAACGTCACCCATACAGGCTAACGGCTAAAAAAACGGTACACTCTCGTGTACCGTTTTTATTATACCTCTTTTTTCTTTATAGTGCGTCTTACTATCTTTTTCAGCCTTTCGCAGGTGTCCTGCGGAAAATCCGTTATGAACCTTATAGCCTGCTCATGTGCCTCCTCCTTGGGAAGCTTCAGGAATTTATGGAAAAATGTATATACCTCGCCGAATGACGAGAATATCTCCTCCACTGCCCTTTCACCCTCGGGAGTAAGAACAACACTGTTGCAGAAGTCCTCATAGACATATCCGCTGTTAGCCAGACAGCGCAGCATCTTGCTCACGCTTGGTCTGGAGACCCCAAGATGACGGGATATATTCACGCAGCGAACATATTCGTCCGTCTCGATCAGCTCTTTGATAGCTATTAAATACTTGATCTGCCCTGTGCAATGTTTCATAGTAATATCCTTTCATGACCCTTATCATATCAATGCCTTGTATTTATTTATCGGAATCAATAAGATGCCAATACCCTTTAAGATAGACTGCTCCCGATATAACTGTAAGCACAGTTGATATCCATATAAGAACAGGTACAATAATGTCATCTATTGCTTTCCTGAATGTCTCCGGGAATCCGATACTGAGATCAAAGCAAAGGCAAAGCCAGAAGATTATAGCTATTATCGCTACCATTGTAAAAGCGGTCTTTAGCTTGCCCCATATACCGGCAGCAACTACTATCCCGCTGTTTGCCGCAAGAAGTCTTAATCCCGAGACCATAAACTCTCTTGCTGTTATGATTATCAGCGGTATAGCTCCCATTCTCACCTCAGAAAGCTCTACAAATACCGTAAGAGCTGCTATTACGAGCACTTTATCCGCAAGAGGATCGAGAAATTTTCCGAAGTTTGTTACAAGATTGCGTTTTCTTGCTATTTTTCCGTCAAGAGCGTCCGTTATGGAAGCCGCCGAGAATATCAGGAGAGCTATACCATAGTGCATCGGTACGTCTATATACATAAACAGCAGGAAAAACGGAATAAGTATTACTCGGAGAAGAGTCAGCTTATTTGGAAGGTTCATTGGTCTATCACCTCTCCTATCAAATCATAATCAAGTGTATCAGTGATCCTTATTTTCACAT
>Ga0310786_10004949_pt1 | contig 18292 bp, 11 predicted proteins | sample AusTroGonzalo_MG_FD_203881 | JGI IMG/M metagenome (GOLD analysis project Ga0310786, IMG submission 203881) | Bovine rumen microbial communities from tropical cattle in Woodstock, Queensland, Australia - Gonzalo_03 (v2) (version 2) | ecosystem: Host-associated > Mammals > Digestive system >... | reverse complement strand
CTAAAGACCATAGTGGTTTTGATACAAATCATAAAAATGATGCTTTGTTTACTAGATGTTCTAATTCGTTTCAGTATTCATCCGTATATACACTGAATGCTCATATTAGGTTTTCCATATTTCATTCGATTCTATTTTCTTCATCTGATGATGTAATTAGTAGTAGTCCAGATTCAAAAGCAGGAGAACCTGCTTCTTCTCACATATCATTTAATGTGTCTTCTTGTGCTTTTACCATACGAACCATAGTAACATCATCTGCATTTTTTCATTTTGGTCATTCTCAATAAGCCATCAAGTTGAGAAATTTTTTGAATCATGATCGAATCTTTCATCCTATGGTTTCTGGTGTAATGTCTAGGTTTTTGTATAGTCTATCTATTTTCTTTTTTGCTTGATTATTCCAATTATCTCATAATGGTTTGATATTTAACATGATAGTTGCAGTATCATATTTTGAGATATTTCATATAGCATCGATAATATTGTTTATAGGATCATCACTTAATTTTTTGTACAGTTTTAATGTATAAACATCATCTTTTTCATTTTGAAGTGGCATGATTTTGTAGTATTTTCTTTTGAAAATATTTGGTTCATTTACTACTTCTATTGAACTATCTGGATATTGTGCTCAGATGGATCATTCAATTAGTGTCTTATATTCTGGATAACATCAAATAATAAAATTTAACACTCAATCTACATAATGGTACATTAAACTTATTCTTGGTTTTCTAAAAAATTTATACATTATTTTGTCTTTTCGGTTTAACTTTCACATTTTTTTTAAGTTTGTATAAACTTGGGACATCCTTCATATTTTTTCTTTCATATCTTTTGCTATTTCTTTTGCTTGTTCACGGTCTGTTTTACTATCTCATCTTGGTAATAATACTTTTAGGTAAATCATTCTACCATGGTTCATAAATGCATATCATCGCCTAAGGCATCGCTTACATATTTTTGATATTACTATAATTAATATGAAAATTATTAAACCTGTTTTGATGTAAAACAAAGCTCAATGTAAATTGTTATTTTTTGTCGTGTTTGGTATGGTTGGTATTTGTGTTGTCTCTGTCGTTGCAGCATTGTGTGTTTTTGGTTGATTTGTTCCATTATTTCCATTTTGTTGTGTGGCTTGGTTTATATCAATTTTTTCCAAAAAATTATTTAGTCCAGCTGCTGGTCAAATATTGAGTTCTTCATTTGCAAAATATGATAAACATTCACTTCTATTATCTCACCAGACATTCATCAAGAGAGAAGGATTGTTCCTTTGAGATGCATTTTCTATGTATTGATTTGTGATTAATTCTTCACATTCTTGTTGTGTAATCATGTTTTTTCTACTAATAAAAAAATACATATATATTATATGTAAAACTTGTTTTTCAATCAAAAAAATCGGTATTTTAAATCTAAAATCTACTTGCCTTTTTTGAAAAAATATATTTTATAAGCAATATTCGATTTTTGTATTTTGAAAGTTTATAATTTCTGATTGGTCTTTTATTCACTTTTTTTCTAAAAGTCCTAGTAATTGCTGGAAAATTTGTACTGTAACTTTTGTATCTCACATTGCTCTATGTGCACGTTCGTTTGTAAATCACATATAATTACAAATTGTTCATAAATTTTTTTTGGGTAAATTTGGTAATAATCTATTGGCTAATTTTCTGGTACAAATACATTGGTTTTCAATCCAAATTCATGTGTTTGTGTATATGTTTTCTGAAATAAATCAGTAGTCGAAACTGGCATTGTGTGCCACAATAATGTCGTCTTGTAAAAAATCCAAAAAATTTTGAATTATCTCGGAAAACAAAGGTGCTGTTGCGACCATTTCATTTGTTATTCAGGTCAGTTTTGTTATTTCTGTTGGGATATTTCTTTCAGGGTTTACTAATGTTTGAAATTCTCATAAAATCTTGTTTCAGTCAAATTTTATAGCTGCAATTTCAGTAATTTTGTGTTTATATTTTGATAGTCATGTAGTTTCAATATCCAAAATAACATAATTCATGTTAATTAAGAATTAATAATTAAAAATTAATAATTTATGGAATTCCTTCATTTTTAATTCTTCATTCTTAATTCTTAATTATTTTGAGTAATTCTTCTTTGTCATTTCGTTTTCTTGTTCAAAAATTTGTTCGTTGGATTGGTTCGTGTCACTTTCATGCTAACATGACAATATCTCAAGGTTTTGCTATCTGTGTAGCAAATTTTATTGCTAAATATCTTTCAGGGATTATGTGTAATTTCGTTTTAGTTTCGGGATTCGCTCGAATTTCTTGAGTTAATTGTTTTAATATATCCAATCTATTTTCTGTATCTGGATCATCATCTGTTGCTATGACTACATCTGCAAATTTTCATCATAGTCTACCCATTTCAGGCCTTTTTAATTTATCTCTATTTCATGGAGCACCAAATACCAAAATTAATTTATTGTCTCATTTTAATCTATGTAGGAAACGCAATGTTTTGTCTAAAGCATCTGGATCGTGAGCGAAGTCAATGAAGTATGTCACTCAATTGTTTTCAACTTTTTCCATCCTACCACTAACTCATGTGAAGCTTGATAATGATTTGATACAATCATTTATATCTAGTCAAATTTGTAATCATACACTGAGAGCGGCCAAATAATTGTAAATGTTATAATTTCATAATAGATATGTCTTGGTTGGGTATCTGTTTCACAAGTATAGTATATCAAAAGTGGTACCATTTTTTCAGTCAACTATATTTTCTGCTTTTACAGTGGTAGAGCTTTGTAATCAGAATGTAATTTTTTTGTCGAATGCTAACTCGTTGTACCATTCTCTTCAAATTCTATCGTCTGCAGGAAATGTAGCGTATTTTGTGTTTTTTCAGTTTCCTAGTACATATTTAAATAATTTCTTTTTGGCTAAAGCATAATCATCCATATTTTTGTGATAATCTAAGTGATCCCTGGTTATATTTGTAAGTACTGCATAATCGAATTTAATTCATTCAAATCTATTTTGATCAAGTCATTGAGATGACGCTTCCAAAATGGCAATTTTACATCATTGAGCTTTTGCATCAGCTAATATCCCTTGTAGTTGATAAGCATCTAAAGATGTCATTTTTCTGTCATTTACGCTTGCTTGATCTCATATTTTGATGCAAGCTGTACTTATCATGACAGTAGGAGCTACTAAATCATTAAACATTTGGTGTAGCATATTTACTGTAGTAGTTTTTCAATTGGTTCCAGTTACTCAAACTATGAAAAAATCTTTTGCTGGATCTCAATTTACCATTACAGCAATTTTACCATTTATTTTTTTTCGAGATTGATAAAGAAAGCTACTTTTTAATGTATCATAAATTTTATCGTATCATATTAATTTTTTAATGAGTTTTTTCATTTTTTATGAAGTATTTTTTTGTAAATAATTCAAACATTTATTTATTATATGAAATTGTTATTTATTTACAATTCTATTTTTTTATAAATTTTTATAAAAAAGTGTTAAAAAATTTGACAAATATGTATGTATTGATTATAATATTAAAAAGTAATTTATTTTTTAAATGATTATTATGCCAGACAATTGAACATTACCAGAAAATGTAATAATACCAAAAATTCCTGAGGATAGTGAATTTCACGAATCAAAATGATGAAATTTTGATTCAAAGGAATATTTGAGTTTTTTGTTACATTTAATGGTGACTTATGAAGCTTCTGATATTTATCTTACATATTGAGAACCACCTGCACTTAGGATAATGCAGAGGACTTTGAGAGTGGAATGAGCAGATAGACTACCTGATGAGGTATTAATGTGATTTAAAAATGAACTATTGAAAGATGAATATGAAGAACACTTTGAAAACGAAAAAGCAGTCGACCTATGATATTCTTTACATGGAAGACGTTATAGGGTAAATGTATCACTTCAAAGATGACATATTATGATAGTTATTAGATTGTTGGCAGAAAAGGTTCCAACCATTGATGAATTGTGATTGCCTCCTATTTTGAAAAATTTGGCACACACATCTTGAGGAATTGTTTTCCTTTCTTGACCGACTTGATCTTGAAAATCTACGACATTGGCTGCTATGGTTGAAGAAATAAATCAAACTAAACATAAGCATATAATAACAATTGAAGATCCTGTAGAATATGTATTTAAGCCAAAATTTTCTGTTTTTGAACAGAAGGAATTGTGAAAGGATGTCACATCATTTGCTACTGCTATGAAGTATGCTGTGAGACAGAGACCGGATGTGATTTTGTTTTGAGAAATTAGGGATGCTGATTCAGTTAGATATGCAATGTCTTTGGCAGAAACTGGTCACTTAGTTTTGACAACAGTACACTCTAGATCTGCAGAACAAGCTATCAATAGACTTATTTCAATGTTTCCTACGGATGAACAACCTCAAATAATGAACCATTTATCAGAAAATATGATTGCAATAATTATACAAAAACTTGTAAGAAAAAAAGATGGTAAATGAATGATTGCTGTACATGAGATTTTGTTGAATAATACACCAGTGTCAAATACAATTAGGGAAAATAAGCTAAATCAGATAGATAATGTTATATTTAGTAATAGAAAATATGGTATGCAACTTATGGATGATTGTTTAGTTGATCATGTAATTGCGGGTGATATTACATTGGAAATTGCATTAGAAAATGCGAGAGATCAATCATCTATTAGGAGAGGATTAGAACAGCGTTGAGTAAAATTTAATTAGAAAATATTTTTTATAGATCGTGCTGCTATAATGGAAGCTGTTTCGGTCCTAAGTACGGTGTCTCATAAAGATACCGTTTTTGTATTATTTCAAAAAATTTTGTAATCGTTTTCTGTTAATCCTCATTCAGGTCATATAATTCACAGAATTGGTTGATTTGCTTTTATTATGTTTGAATTATGTTTTATAATATTTTCTGATTTATCAAAAATAATAATATTTTTTCATTTAATTATTTTTGAGATATCTTTTTCAAATTTTATTTTTGGCAAAAATCGTCATCGAGATTGTTCTATGGCTTCTCTTGCTATTTTATTTATTCTTTCTGATTTTTTTTCGTTTCGTTCTCTGATTATTGATCTTTCACTTGGTCGGAAATAAATGTTTTTTATACCTATTTCGCCTAATTTTTGTATGATCAATTCTATTTTATCTCGTTTGTTTGGCATGGCTATTGCTACTCAATTTTCATCTATTTGTTTTCAATATTCTATTGAATTAATAATATTTCAAAAAATATTTTTGTCATTCCAATCTGAAATTTTTAGTTCATATCTAATATTTCAATTTTGAACAAAAATTTTATCTCAGATTTTCATCCTTAAAACTTTTTTAATTTGTGATAGTATTTCTTGATTACTAATTTTTATTGTTTCTCAGCTTTTTTCAAATTCTGTAATAAATAATTGCATAAATTAATTAATAATTAAAAATTAAGAATTAATAATTGATGATGATATGATAATATAAAATCTTTTCGTAAAATCTACTAAAAATTATTTTTTTTTGTAATGCTTGACTTTTTATAAATATTTATTATATATATTGTGTGAGTAAAATATGTAGGTAATTAACAATAGTATAAACAAAAAAATTCTTTTTATGAGTAAGCAAACTAAAGAAGGGAAAAAGATATTTGTATTAGATACAAATGTCTTGATCATGGACCCTACTGCATTTTTGCATATGGGTGAGCATGACGTGGTAATTCCACTTGTGGTAATTACTGAGCTTGATAAACTGAAGAATAAGCCATCTGCTTCAACATCTGCTCGCCAAGTCTCTGCAAATCTGGATAAGTTTTTTGGACCTGATCTTTACAAAGATGGTATTTCTTTAGGAGAAGGCAAGGGAAACCTTTCCATTTTCAACCTTAGAGAATTAGATTCCGATGTCAGAAAAATGTTTAAAGAAGATAGTCCTGATAATCGTATAATCTCTGTAGCATTGAAGGTGAGAGAAAAGATTTCTCGTGAGGAAAATGGTATGAAATCACAAAAAATGAAAAGATTCTCTCACACATCTGTAGTCCTCGTGACAAACGACAATAATTTGCGATTCAAAGCAGGAGCTTTTGGCCTCCAAGTGGAGAAATATCGCAATAATGCCATCAATGACATCAATTTACTGTATTCTGGAGTATCCAAAATCTATTTAAACAGTGAGTTGATAGCAAAATTGTACGATAAACAAGATGGGCTACCTTACGATAAGGTAGAAGAGTTGCTTGGACATAATGCTCCAAAGCCACACCCTTATGAGTTTTTTCTTATATTTAACGAGGAGGATAAAATGTGTATTTACAATGGAAAGCATGAAAGACATCTTTCTTATTTCCATAACAATTCTCTTCATCTTATAGAGAATGGGCAAAGAGTTTATGGTAATGTGTCAACTAGGAATGATGAGCAGCAGTTGGCAATGAATATTTTGCTCAATTCTGACATAAACTTGGTTACTCTTTCTGGTCCTGCAGGGACTGGAAAAACTCTTCTGGCAATTGCTTCTGCGATGCAACAAGTAGATCATTTTGATCAAATTTTGATTGCAAAGCCTATTGTGGCATTGGCAGAGAAAGACAACGGATTTCTTCCTGGAGATATGATTGAAAAGGTTCGTCCTTATATGCAGTCTATCTACGACAACATCAATTTTCTCAAGAATACATGTGGTAATGGTTCTAAAGAAAAGTTAGAAAAATTAATAACATCTAATAAGATTGTCGTGGAACCTTTAGCATATATTCGTGGTAGGACGTATGCAAACACAATTTTGATTGTGGATGAGGCTCAAAATCTTTCTCCTTTGGAGGTAAAAACTATTGTAACCCGTATGGGTGAAAACTCCAAGGTAATCTTTACGGGAGATATCTATCAAATTGATGATAAGTATCTCGATTCAAATAACAATGGCTTGACCTATTTGATAGAGAAGGCCAAGTTTTATGAACATGCGGCCCATATCAATTTGGTGAAAGGTGAGCGTTCGTCTCTTGCTGAATGGGGTGGAAAAAATCTGTAATAAACAAAATCTCTCTGTATCGGAGAGATTTTTCTTAATTAAGAATTAAAAATTAATAATTAATAATTTATGATTTCTTAATTCTTCATTCTTCATTCTTAATTTTTAATTATTTTATATCAATTTTGCGATTTGATTTTTTAGGTCGTCTAGTCAAATTTCATTGCGAACTGAAATGAAAATCGGATTTTCGTCTTTGTAAGTAGATTTTAATTCATTTAATTTATCTTGATTAATCAAATCAATTTTATTGAATACCATAATTCTTGGCTGATTTGCTCAGATATCGTCTAATATTTCATTTACTACATTTATCCTTTCAGATACAAAAGGATCTGAGCTGTCGATAATGTGTAGTAGAAATTTACTCTCGATACTATCTTCCAAAGTACTAGAAAAAGCATCAATTAGTTTTGGTGGAAGGTCACGAATAAATCAAATAGTGTCATTTAAAAGCACTTCTTTTCAAATTCATTTTTCTGGATCTGTGAATACATACATTTTCCCTACATTCGTTCAAAGTGTGGCAAAAAGTTTATTTTCTGCAAGTACTCATTTTTTTGTCATAGCATTCAAAAGTGAGGATTTACCGGCGTTTGTATATCACACGATTCAAATCACAGGTAATCATTTTTTTATCCTGCTTTGTCTATGTAAATTTCTCATTTTTTCAAATTCTTTGAGTTTATCTTTGATTTTTTGTTGTTTGTCTTTTAAATGCCTTTTCATTCTCTCTGTGTTTGTTTCTCCAAGTCACCTGGTTGCTCAGCTTCATCATCATGAATTTCATCATTGTCTACTTAGTTCCATTCACATACCAAAAATTCTTGGTCACATGTGTTTGATTGCTGCTAATTCTATTTGAAGTTTTGCTTCGACACTATCCGCATGTTTATCAAAAATTTTCAAAATCAAATCAATCCTATCCCAGGCTTTTATATGTTCTTTCAACCCAGCTTTTTCGCTTTCTGTACGGAGATATTCATTTATTTCAAAAATTTGTCCAGGTTTCAAGGCATTTCATATAATTAAGAGATTTGCTCAAGATCTAATCATTTCTCTCGTGATTTCTTCTAATTTTCATGGTCAAATGTAAGTTTTTGTGTCCGGTTGATCTTTTTTTTGCAATTTCGTCAAAATCACTATTCATCAAAAAGTTTCTACCAAATTTTCCAATTCGTTCATCCTGTCTTCTAAAATTTCTTTTGGCAAATTTTTTGGTGCTATATCGGCCAGAAAGACTTTGAGCTCTTGTGATTCTTCTTGTAATGAGTCCAATGAATCCATGAGATTAATTAATAATTAAAAATTAATAATTAAAAATTAAGAATTAAGAATTAAGAATTAATAATTAAGGATTAAAGATTTTGTGTCGTTATTCAATGAGTTTTTAGAAAAATTTGTCCTCTTTTTTGAGGGAGGAGGACTCCCGCAGCCCCGCACCTTGTGGGATAAATATTGCGGGGGTGGAGGATTTTTTATAATGAAAAATTTAATTTATATTATTTTTAATGGGACAAGATAAATCTTGTCCCTACGACAAGGAATATTAAAAAAATCAATATTGTAGGGACAATGTTTACATTGTCCTATGTATAATAGTTAATTATTTTATCTCTGACAAATGAAAAATTTTTGGCTGACGCCTTTTTTGTTGGATTCGAAGCTGAGCCGAATTTTTTGATAAATGAAAAATTTTTCGGTTCATTCAAACCATTTTTTTCGTGAGTTCAATTTACCTTGAAAAGATTAATTCTTTGATTATGTATATATTAATTTTATATCCTTCGCTACATTCAGTATGACAATGACATATATTCTTTCATTTTTTATGATAGCATTGGTGTTTTTTATTGGTCGATATTGTTTCAAAAAATGAAAAGTATTGGATAAACCAGGAGCTGATTTAAAAGGTGTGAGGTGACCAGTGCCAACTTTGATGTGACTTTTTGCATATATAAGTTTAATTTTGGTCGTTTTAGTTTTGTTTCCAGAAACATTTTCAAACAAAATATTTTTGTGATTAATTTTATGAGTTTTGCCAATTATCTTAGTTGAATTTGTGGAAGAATTGGGTTATATGTGAAAAATAAAGTTTAGAGTTCCGCAAATTGTCAGACTTTTGGCGCATATATGATGAGCAATTTTGGCAGTATATATCTGAAATATTTGAGCAGGACAAGAGTTTGTTTATTGAGATTTTGTTTGGAAAATCCCACAATGGTTTTTTGTAATTTTTTTTGTGATTTGGTCAATGCTCTGTATCAATGCAATCAATCGAATAGATGGAATAAATGGGCAAGCAAGTGGAGTTTCGGCAATTTGATTTCTGACAATTTTTTTGCTAATAAAGTTTGTGGTAATGAGAGTATATACTACATTTACAAATCGAGATGTTTTGGTTTTGGTATCAAATCTTTCGTTGATTTTATTCTTCATATCTCTGATTTCGACTATAGTAGAATTTAAACCATTTGGGCTTTTGAGAGATGTAGGAATAATGTTTTTTGGATTTGCTTTGGCATATTTATCAGTTGTTTGATGAGCAAAAATAGGGACATTGGTTGTAGCTTTGTCACTTGTGATTTTTGATTCAATTTGGGTCGGATTATACAGGATTTTTGTACTGAAAAAAAACCCTATGAAATGAGATTATACACATATACATCATAGGCTCATGTGACTTGGTCGAAATAGGTGAGAAGTGAGAGCTTTTGTTCGAATCCGATCATTAGTAATGATGATTTTGATGCTGATGCAAGAATGAAATAGATTAAACAAAATTATAATATTTGTAATGATGGCATTGATTTTTTTCTGAGTCAACGCCTATATTTTCTTGGTAAAAAAGAAACCTTGTGGATTACAGGGGCTTAAGAAAAATTAATAGTGGTTGATTGTGCATAAACATTATTTTATTTTATGATAAATTTGGATTTCTTTTGAAAATCTTTTTGTTGTGTGTACATTTTTCTTAATTTACTAAATTATGATCCGATAAAGATTTGTTTTTTCTTTTGTAATATTTTTTTGATAATGCCATTATTTTTATAAAAAAAATGAAATTGTAAACTTGAAATTTTGTTTTTGACAAAGTAGACATTATAGATTTTGTTATATTTTTATAGTAAAGCATATTTGTTTTTTCTAAAAAAAAAGTTGTCTATTTGCTTTATTGTTGTCCGATGTTGTCAAAGTAAATGTCGTTGCAATTATACTTATAATAGTAAGAAAATGTGTGTAAATTTTGTGTATTGTTTATTATCTTTTCAAAGAAAAATGAGATTATGTTTGAAAAAGTTTTTTTCTGTATGTGTTATTTCGTTGGCTTTATTTGTTGGGTATAGTATTTCTTATGAAACTAATACATGGCATACAGATTTTAGTTTTGCTGAAAATGACAAAACTTATGAATTCTATGTATCTGGTGGGGATAATTCATGACCTATACCATTTTATTTAACGAATAATTCTGATTTTACGATTTCTGGAAATTTTGATGTAGTAGATGCTATTGATATGTGATGATGATTATTGGCTTGTAAGGCAAATTGACAAAATGAAGAATTTTGAAGATATTGAATGTTTCAACAAACTTGATTTTCTTTGTGATGAGGTGAAATATTTTCTGGTTCTGTTAGTATGGAATTTCCAGAAGGATATTCCGGCACATATATATGATGTATTACTTATACACCATTTTGAAACGAAGACACAGGTTCAGTAAATGCTCAGCCTCGTAAGGCAATATTTTTGAGAGCAATATTGAATGCTACGGCGTCATTATATAAATTAAAAGTGTTTCCTTGAAGCCGTTCGAAATCTAGTTTAGCAAATAAATGAGAGATAAGATTTTATAATACTGATAATGAATTAATATTTTCGGAAGATATATTAAGTGATTCATGATGAAATGCGGAATTTTTAGCTTTGATACCAGATGGAATATATACAGTAGTATACAAGTGACAGTCTCATTTGGCCTCTTTTTTGCATAATGTACATATAGTCCCATGAAATACATTAGTATTTGATTTTACTACATGAAGCAATTTATCATGAGTACAAAATTATACAAATGCAACAGATAATGGATCAAGGTATCAGATAGCATGAGATTTGAAAAATATAGAATGAAAATATGATTTTACAGTAAATGGAAATGATATAGCAATAATTACAATATCTTGATTTGTGTCGGTGGTTCCAGATTTGGATCCTAGAGATTTAAATGGAGATAATGTAATAAATGTATCTGATTTAGCCATCATTTGATCAAATTTTGAGCAACAGGATGTCTTCTTTAATGGACATATGTATAATTGATTACGATAAAATTTAAATATTAACTATTGTATTTAATGAAAAAATTTAGGATTTTGATTATAATAACTCTTTTGTATGTGGTTGTGTCTAAAACGATAGCTTTTGATACTGATTTTTCTTTTTCGCCAGTTTCTGGTACAAAAATGAAATTATATTGTGAAACTCCTGTTTATATGATGATAAATGGATGATCAGAAAAATTTAATTGATTTCAAGCTGGTATTTCTTTTGATTCAAACAGTATAACAGTAATAACATGACTAATTCATTCTGAGTTTCCAAATGGGGATAATTTTATTAGTTGAAGCTTATATAAGGTATGATGAGCTATGGCTGGATGATATAAAGTGTGAATATTGACATGAGTATCTTTTAAGATTATTACAAAGGAAAATACAGCATCTACAAATTTATCATTTGTAGATAAAAATGAAAACGTTCCTGAATTTTGATTAGAAACTACTGATGATGGGGTTACGTTAAACGGTTATGATCAATGATCAAGGGATATTTTGTCTAGTGTTGGTAGTGTAACTTATAACTTTGTGGCATTACCTTGTTATCCAGATACTAATCAGCCAATAATTACAAATGTATCGGTAAATGATGGAGCAACAAATGTGTCAGAAGATCAGGTAATTACATTTTTGACATATGATTGGAATGGTAGTAAAAAAGTATCTTATTGGTTCGCTTGAAATTCTACATGAGATTTATCTAATTATGTTGCTACACCTAATCCAAGTAATGTAGATAATCAAGAGTGAGTAGATAGTAGTAAGATTTCAGTTACAGTTAGTTGTACAACTTGTTCTACTCCAAAATCAAATGTACCAGCTATACTTGATATTTCTAATTGGGATTGAGATAGTTCTAAAAATGCTTTAACATGGGATAGTGAAAGAAGATGATATAATGTATCGATAAATCCACCGTTTTCTTATGAAATAGAAAAAGAAATTACAGTAAAAATATCTGTTTTTGATAATCCTAATGAATATTGAGAAATACATACTGGTACAAAAACAATAAAATTTAATGCTCCTGTTGCTCCGACAATTACTCGTAACTATCCAAGTATAGATACATTTGTTTCTCCAAGTAAAAATTTTGCAATAAGTTTTACAGTATCTGATAATTGGGCTTGAGTAGATACATGAAGTATTAGAATTTCAATTCCACAAATCATGTCTGGTGAGGAAATATTGTTGTCTTGATATGTTTATTCGTGATCTGATTTGAATTTTGAGTTGGAGTCATGATCAGCATGACTTTGAAATGCGTGAAGTTATACGGTAAGTTTTTATCCAAAAGAGGATTTCCCAGTAAATACAGAAATTACATTAAATGTAGAGTGATCAGATTTGGCTTGAACATCAAAAGAAATTACAAGTAAATTTACTACAAGGCCAAGCTGTAGCTTTTTTGGATGCGTTGATAGTATAAATATTATTTGATGAAGTATAAATCAGATATTTTCCGGATTAGCTTTGACAGTTACATGAACAAATCCTAATTCACCATATCCATATTTAACATGAGAAAACCATGAAGTTTTGATGTGTGGAAAAGATTGGTCTGGTACAGTTATTGTAGGTAATATATATTTGTATGATAATGAGTGAAATAGCTTAAATAATGTATTGTATACTTGAAGTCATTTATATCTTGATATTGATAATTGTGATGGTAAATTTTGTCAAAAAGATCCCAATATAGTATATCAAAATAGTAATATTGATGTTTTGGATTTGCGTTGCAGATGTGAAAAATAGTATTTTAAATTTATTTAAAAAATTATGAAAAAATTTTTGTATTGTATAGTATCTATTGTCTTATTGCTGTGTTGATTTGTTTGAGCACAAAGTATTTCTTTTGTACCACAATGAAATTCGATTTTTTGATATGGTTGTATAGTACCTATTGATGTATATATAAATACAAATTGACAGGAAATCTCAGCAATAGATTTAGTTATGGAAAGTTCTATGTATTATGTGGATTTCGTACCGTCTAATTTTGTACCATACTTTTTAAAACCAATTGTAAAAGAAAATGGTTTAATTCATGTGGTTTGATTTACGGTAGATTCATCTGAAAGAGTAAATTGAGAGTGAAAAATGTGAACTATATATTTTAGGCCAAAGCAATGAGATATTGATTGAGTTGTTAGATTGTATTATTTGTGAGAATGAGATACTAGTGATACAAATTTGAGTATTGCGTGATGAGTGGATGTATTGAAAAATGTATGACAAGCGTCTGTAAAATTTTCAAAAGATTTGCCATCGTGTGTAGCTGAAAATGATAAAACTTTTTCTAATGAAAATATACAGATACAAGATAAAATAGATGGATGATTTGCTGATTTAACATACGATGAAGTATTACAAAATACCATGAAGACAATTAGTAGAGATTATGGCAGTTCGTCTTTTTTGCAAATTTTGTTACATAATGTCGTTTGGATAATTTTGATATTTATGTTGCTGATAATAATTATTTTATTATTGAAAAGAAAAAAAAATAAATGAAACAAAAATGTAGTAAAAAGACAGTAATAAATTTTGTCATTGGAATATTTGTTGTATTCTTTGGCTTGTTTGCAAATGTATTTGCACAATACTATTATTTTAGTAGTGGATGAAATGCTTATCAACAGTGATGTAGTGAAGTTTTGGAAGTTAGAGTAAATTCTGAGTGAAAAAATGTAAGAGCAGGTCGTTTTCATTTGCTATTGGATCCATTAACTACTACTTATCCACAAACAAGTGATGTAAATGAATTAAGAAGTTTTTTTAATGCGAGTAATGAAACTTTTATAAATTGGACCTCTGAATGATCTCCATCATGGAAATGAGATAGTAATTATACAATACTGCAAGTAGATCGTAATAATTGAGCAAATGATTATAATTGAACAAATAAATTGTATGCTAATGTAAATTTTGTACCAGTGTTTAGCGGTGGAATGTATGATATCGTTTTTGGTATGGAATATTTATCTGGTGATGTGACAACTGAGACAACACTTAGTATGGCATGATGAGCAGAATTAATAGATTCAGAACAGCAAAATTTGTATAGGACATGAACTTTTGCAGTTTTACAAGAACCTTGTGTAGCTGATACAAATAAACCAACAATTACAAATGTATCTATACCAAATAATTCTACAAAAATATCTTATCTTTCTGGACTAACGTTTTCTTTGAAAGATGAGTGATGAGTGAATTGAGAAAAAAATGTTCCATATATAAAGACAGATTGATCTCCTTGGACATGAAATGTATGATGAACGATTTCAAACCAATATTGAATAGATCCAGGTAGCTTTCAATTAATTCTTAGTGGAAATGGTCAGACAAAATCAATAACGAATACAACTCCATGAGTTAGTATTTCTTGGAATTGAAAAACTTGGCAAAATAATTGATTGAATGCAAATGTGACTATAGAATCAGATGCTTTGTTTAATTTTGGAATAGAAAAAAAGATTACAGCTACATTTAAGTTTTGAGATAGAGCTGGTAATACTTGAGAATATACAATTAATTTTAATGTTCCAAAATGACCTGAATTGGTATCGAAATCAGCATCTCCTGCAAATGGTGATATTTATGTAAATTTAAGTGCTCCAATTAAATTATGAATAAAGGATGATCGGGCTGGAGTAGATTCAGGTACTATTAAAATAACAGTAGGAGGCATCAATTGAACTACTTATTGACCATACATATTTAGTTGATCTGATTTGAATTTATCTTGAGTGCAGTGAAATGCAAACACTCCAGATTATTATATAAGTATTTTGAATCACAAAGATTTTCCTACGTCTGGCACAATAGAAGTAAAAGTTTATGCAGAAGATATGGTATGAAATGTAGATAAAATTGATGATTATAGCTTTTCAACAAGGCCAAATTGTACAGAATTTCAGTGTTGTGAGCCTGTTTTACTAAATTTATGAGATACCGGTGTTACATATTATTCTAATACTTGATTGGTAATTTCAGGATGAAATAATCCTACATTTTCTGTTGATGGAGAAAATAACACATGAACTATTGATTGTAATGCTGAGAATGACTGATTGTCTGTATACAATTGGGAGGATAACTTTGTGTTTTTTACAGATGAGCCAACATTAACTATATTGGGAACGTGAATTAAATGAGTATTATCATGAGATGTATTGATTTTGAGTTATATGGTTAATTCTTCAGAAATCATAATAGATAAACCTATGAATTCTGGGTCTTTGTTTACTTGAGACATTGAAGTTCAATGGCATTTAACTTGAGTTGAAAATGAAGAAGATTGGTTGAGTTGATACATTGTGCAAATTGATTGATATAATTTTGATACTTGATTATTTATAGATGGTACATGAATTATAGAAAGTTTACCGGATTGAGAATATACTATTTCTATTTATCCTGTTGATTTATGGTGACATACGGGAAATAAAACGGAGTTGACGGTTTTGGTGGATACAACTTGACCAGATTTTGAATTTGCTAATGGATCGGGATATGAATGTGAAACATGATATTTGGAGATAGTGTGAGATTTTGATGATTTGTCTGATATACATTTATTGCCATATAGTTTTGACAAAATTAATTGGACATGAAATAATAGAGTAGTAATTGATAGTCAAAATAGTACATGAAGTGTTTCTATAACTTGATATGTAAGAGATTCTTTGGAAAATATTTCTGAAAACTTAGCAGTATATGAATTTGTGGATACATGAATTTTTATAGATTTTGATAATGTTGATTTGTCGCTATTAACTTGAGAATATACGACATGAATTGTAAATTTACTTGAAAGTTTTTGAGCTAATGAATGAAATTGTGGAATAACTAATTTGTGATTTAGTGTCCTTTCTTGTGAAAATGCTGTATGAAATATTGATTGATGAAATTTGGTTATAAATCCAGATTTTTATTATGAATGAACGTGATTATGTAATCTGAAAGTAATAGATGATGATTGAAATACAAAAGATGTATCTGTGTCTTTTGATATAGATACGAAAGCATCTTCGTGTGCTTTATATGTCCAAACATCTCAATGTACTAGTTGAGAAGTCGTATTATGATTAGTCGCTGATGATGCTGTTTGATATAATTGGGATGGAAGTGATACTTGGATACCATGGGTGTCATGAATAACTACATGAGTTTATAAATTGTGAACTTACACTTGATATGTAATTGATTGAAATGGAAATATTTCTGGATGTAAGGTAGAAGTGACGTGATGAAAATTAGATTTAGATAATCCAACATTGGACGTAGTAAATTGGGCAGGATATGAGTGTAGCACATGAAGTATTACTGTGACGTGAAGTGATAATTCATGTGGAGTGAATTGATTACATTATTCTTGGATTTGATTTGAAAATACAACTAATACAAATGAAATTTATAGCTGAAATGTATGAAGTCAGATAGTAGATGTAACTGTATTTGATTTGGTATGACATAGTACGACAAAACAGGTAAAATATACTTGGCAAAATATTCCTGTTAAATGAAATGATTTTCGGGTGTATGATGTATGAAGATGAACAGGAGTTGATTGGTTCGAACTCTGAAATATATCGGGATGAGTTTGTGAATTGGAAGAAATTACGGCATCGACAAGTGATCCTAAGTGTACAGTAAGTTGACATAATATCATATATACACCAAGTGCTTGATTGGAATGATGAGAATCTTGTAATATTGTAGTTACAGACGGAGATTCGGCATGAATAGAAATTAAAGTCAACTTTACATGAGTAGATACAAAGAGTCCTACAGTAGAATTGTCATGATGAGTATGAGAAGAATGTACAAATGAAAGTGAATTTATAGTTATTTGAACATTTAATGAAGCAGTAACATGAGTAAAAGTAACAACATTAACATGAGAAAATGTGGGAATACTATGATTTAATAAAGTTGATTGAAGTGTATATGAATGGACTGTGGAAATGAAGTGAGGAATATGAAAGGTATGGATAAATAGTGGAGAAGTAACAGATTTGGTTGGAAATGGTAATAGTGGAAGTGTTGAGTTGATACTTTGAAATTATGATAATGAATGACCAGGTGAAGTACCATTGGAGAGACCAGAAGATTGAGAATTTTCTGATAATAATACAATATCTTTTGCATGGAGCGATGTTGAAGATCAATGATGTGCAGGTGATGTAACATATATATTGGAATTATGTAAAGATGAGTCGTGTGAAGAAAGTAAAAGTCAGAAAGATCTTTCAACAACATGAGAAGATATTTGATCTATTGAAAATGGAACGTGATATTGGAGAGTAAAAAGTAAGGATCCTTTTGGTAATATACAAGTAAGTCAAATAAGAAGTTTTGTAGTAAATTCTACTGATCCTAATTGTTGGATAGAGGAAAATCCTGTTTGTACAGGATGAAATGTTTTGCTTACAATGACAGGAGACAAAAAAACCATGATTATAATAGATAGTTGATGAATTGAGTGGATTTGATCTTGAACGTACTATACATGAGAAGCTTCTGAAAATGGGGAAATTAAGGTAATTGTGAGTGATACTGAATGACGTACGTGACAATGTAGTGTGACTGTATCAAATCATGATGTAGATTGACCAATAATTAATCAAGAAACTTGGAATGTATATGAGTGTAATTCTTTGAATATAACTATAGGGGCTGATTATACATGATGTGCATGAATAAGTTGATATTATTTTTGAGCAGAGTTTGGATCATGAATTTGGCAAAATTCTAATTTATTGTCGATAGAGGCAGAAAAAATATGAAGGACATGATGATGAGAGGTTCAACAAATAATTGCAGTTATGGATATCTTGTGACATGAAACATGGAAAACTTGAAAGGTTGTAATAAATAATACAGGA
>Ga0310786_10004948_pt1 | contig 18297 bp, 14 predicted proteins | sample AusTroGonzalo_MG_FD_203881 | JGI IMG/M metagenome (GOLD analysis project Ga0310786, IMG submission 203881) | Bovine rumen microbial communities from tropical cattle in Woodstock, Queensland, Australia - Gonzalo_03 (v2) (version 2) | ecosystem: Host-associated > Mammals > Digestive system >... | reverse complement strand
CACACCAATCCAATATGATGATCGAAATGCATATCCGATAGAATATCTACAGGGAACACGTGAACCATTGGGCATGTGGAATCTCCCACATCGGCATCATGTTCACTTGCATCAATTCCGTGGTTCTGTCACATTTGTCAATCCCGAACAAGATCCGAATAAACAATATATTCTGGATATGGGATTGGAGAATGCTGATAAAAAAGAAAATGGATATGAAACTTTTACTCCGGAAGCAAAGAAGGCTTCCTTTAAACCAAAGAAAGGAATTCAGCTTCTGGACGAAGATGTTGCTTCTCCACATACACCAACATCACCAATACATCCGTTCACTCGCATATATGCAGACCGAGCGCATAATGCATTGGTCACTGCATATAACCGTACCAGAATGCCAATCGCGGATATTGAACATCGTAAGGCATTCCGGTATATATTTATTACACGCCCAGAATGTTATCTCATGGCAACTGGTGACAAACCCAGTCATCAGGTTTTGAATGATGATGACATGGCAACATGCTGGATGCGTTTTCCACATGTAATTCGGTCATTATCACCAGTATATATTACATCATCTACATTTGCACCCAGATATGCCAACTGGAATTGGTTATTGAGTAACCGGGTTCAAGGATTGTCAACGGGAAACAATACAATTGATCTAGTTGATTCCACTGTGAAGAGTGTTCACGGTAATACTGTTACGATGGGTAAAAGTCTAAAGACGAATGCTGGTGGCACATTACAGCTGACATTTCGTGATACGAAATACATGGATGTCTATGAAATGATACGCATCTGGATGTTGTATATTCATAAACGTCGCATGGGATCATTCTTCCCATCATACAACGGCTATCAACAGGTAAATGGCTTCTATAAGAATGGATCATCTGTATTCCAACCAGGTGGATATAGCACACTGCATCCATATGATCGCGCATTGGATTATTGTGCATCATTGTATGATATCGTAACCAATGAAACTGGTACAAAGATTTTGTATTGGTGCAAATATTACGGTATCTATCCAACAGATTTGTCGAATCCGATGCTCGGAAATGATAACAATGCGCCGTTGTTATCAGAACCCAAATTGTCAACAACATTTCAGTATCAATATAAACAGGAAAACATTTTCAAAAATCTGATCGAATTCAATTACAATGCAGGCATCTGTGATGCAGTTGGTAATATGAGATCAGATGTTTCTACTGTATTGAGAAAGTCTGTTCCGTTCTTATATCGTGAAAACGGTGAAGGTGGCACAGTATATACAAATGACCATTTGGAAAATTATATTGGTGCAGCGGGAATGTTCACTGGATCACCATACATCGTTACGGAATTTAGTGGTAACTATGATCCATGGGATTGGAATTCTAGTATGAAGAATAGTATGGTGAATGCATTGTTATGTTTTGTCCCAATCCAGTATGGTCAATACGAAATCAATGAGACAATGAATTTGGGTATCTCGAGTGAGATTATTCCAACACGAGATGAACGTGATATCATGGTATTGCAATCTCGTGTATAATACATTATGAAAGGAGGAATGTACGATGCCCAGTCAGAAAGAAAGCCGTGCCGAAGCATTGATTCATGGTTTAATGAACGATGTAACTGGTGGAGACATGGTAATGTCAAAAGAAGATCTGCAAGACACGATTGCGGAAATTCTCAAACGATATAATCTGTCAACCGACATGTCATTCATTGAAAAAGTTGCAACCATGAAATTTCCAAATTCCAATGAAAAACTTTCATTGGATTTGTTACCAAAAGAATTAACGGATGCGGCATTTCTTCCCGTCACAACAATTGCAGATATTGCATTGCGTCAAGATTTGGATATGGTGGTTTCCCAGATTCCAGAATGGTATAACGCTTTGGTCATTACCAGAGACGCAATTTGTGAATCTGATGTTGTCGACGGAACTCTCGCAAGAACAATTGTCTTTGATAAAACAAAACTGGATGACATTCAAGAACAGAATGTCATTAAAAAAGTCGAAGCGGTTGAAGAGAAATTGCATCTGCATTCTATTATCAAAAACCATGTTGTGTTCAACACTCTGTTCTATGGCGAAGGTTATCTGTATGCAATCCCATATGCAAAAGTCTTCGAGGATTTGTACAAGTATCGTTTGAAGAATGATTCCAAACGGGATCCTCGTAATTCTGTTGCGAGTATGTTTGATACCACGTCATCATCTTTAACAGGTTATGGATATGGATATGGTGAAAGTGCAGTTGAGGTATCGTTAAAAGATACAATCATTCAAGAAACGGCCGCACAACAAAAGAAACGTGTTCCCGGTCAAAAGAAAGCTGGATTATTTACTGAAGCAGAAATCATGGAAATCATTCCCGGATATCATGCGAAGACATTAACAGAAGAAAATCCAGACGCTAAACAAGACGCAAAACGGGATGATGAATTTGATGAATATGTATCGATGATTTCCAATAACATTCGATACATTTCCGAAGACATTGCACTTCCAGTCATTGAAGAATCTGCACATGATTTGAAAGCGGTTTATGATGCCAAGTATCATGATGCTGAATTCTATCAAGAATCAAAAACAGTATTTGAACATGTAATGGAAGCAGAAGGTGACTTTGACACCGTCTCGAAAGAATTCCGCAATGTTCGTGGTGTGTATTTAAAAATTCTTCCTGCAACGAAACTGATTCCGATTCGTATTGATCGAACTGTCATCGGATACTACTATGTGTCGGATCTCACAAGACCTGAGGAAACTGGAGAACGTCGTAATTCAGGTTTATCTGGATATACACTGAGATCCCCATCTGTTGGATATGATACCTATGCTCCAGATAGAATGTTCTGTGAAAAGCTTGCATCAAAAATTATCAATAACTTTGATTTGAAATTTATGCGTGATAATGCCGGCTTACATCAGCAGATTGTTACAATTCTGGAAGCACATAAATTCAATGATGCAATTATGCGTTTCATCTATATTCCAGCAGAGCATGTTTGCCAATGTACAATCAATGAAGATGGCGCAGGTAAAGGTCATTCCATGTTGGAAGGTGGATTGATTACGGCAAGAATGTATATGTTCTTGAAGCTGTACTCCATCCTATTCCAAATCAATAATTCCGCAATTCGCGTGTATCATTTGCGTTCGTCTGGTATTGATAAGAATTATAAACAATTCGTTCAACAGACAATGCGCAAGTTTGCTGCACGTCGTGTTACCTCTAATGATATCTTCAATTATCGTTCATCGATGACGAAAGTTTCTGGTGGATCGGAATTGATTATGCCGACTGGTGCAAATAATGAACCTGCATTGAACATTGAAACAATACCTGCATCAGAAGCACCGCTCAGTACAGATCTACTGGATAATCTTCGTGCAGAAGCGTTGAACTCCACACCGGTCCCTGCAATCATGGTGCAGAACGGTGGTGTTACAGAAATCGAATTCTCGAAGGAAACAGAATTGGCGAATACACGTTTCAATTCATTCATTGCTTCGTGTAAGATTGATTTCAATCGTGATATCACGAAATTGTATCGTAAGATTCTCAGATGGGAAACCGATATTGATGTTGATATTCTACAGAGTTTGAAGTTTATGTTCCGTATGCCAACTGCGAAAGAATTGTCTGTTACGGCAGATAAACTGAATAACTTTGAAGCGTTATTCAATCTTGCAGTACAAACATTCCTGACCGAAGATGAAGCGAAACCGAATGGTGAAGAAAATCCGAATTCCAATATTGTTCGCGAATTCAGAAAACAGATGATCGGTCGATATCTGCCAGAAATCGATATTGAAGATTTGGAAGATCTCGCAAATGTTGCACGTATTGAAGCGAACAAAGAAACATTGGGTGAGACGATGCCAGAAGAGAATTTGGCAAACGCTGATAGTATTCCGGAAGAGGGGTGACATGAATGAAGATTGAAAAAACAACAACTGGTGTCATCATCCGTGAACCCTCGGATATGGTGAAGCGTAAGTGTCTATTGTATTTTTCATTGGATAAACCTGTGCGTGAATTTTTTATCTATACAGGTAATGATCCGGACAATCATGGTTTATTTGGTGGAGAACGCGATGTTATTTATATCACTTCCGGTTTTTTATCAATGTCTGATCCAGATATTCAAAGACTCAAAGTGGATTCTACAAAACCGATTCCAACTCCAAAGAAAATTGAACTGAAAATGAATCGTGAACCTCGTTCAAATTTACAACGAGATTGCATCAAAAAAGTCACGACATCGGATGCTCATAAAATCACAATGGAGCTAAAGCCCGGCGTTGGAAAGACGTTCATAGCGTTATACTCTGCAGCACAACTTGGGTTGAAACCATTGATTGTTGCACCAACATCATTGCTGAAGAATCAATGGATTGAAAACATTGTGGAACTCGGTATTGATAAGAATGATATTGCAACAAAGATATGGGATGCACCGGATAAGAAAGTTTGTGTTGTTACAATTTCATCATTGGAATTGGCAATTCGTGATGACTGGAATCGACTGTTGAAGACTTTGGATCAATCCGGTTTTGGAATCAAAGTTATCGACGAAGCACATCTTCATCTGAAAGGTATGTTAAAATTCGATGCTTTGTGCAATATCAAACACAACTGGTATCTGTCAGCAACACTTGGAAGATCAGATGCAAAAGAAGACCGCATTCTGAATCGTGCATTGAAAGATGCTGAGCGATTTGTTGGTAATTCATCATATGAAGAATACCAGACAGAATATGTTCAGGTTTATTTCCAAGACATTTACTATTTCCCATCAACCAGATTGTGTAATGAATATTTTAAATATGGATCAAAAGGTTTGATTCGTGCTTCATATTATAAGATGCTTCTGAATTATCGTGGTGGAAATGCATTTATCAATAATCTCATCACATTGATGAAACGAACAAAACAGCTTCTCAATTATGATGGGAAGATTCTATTGCTTGTTCCACTGATTGATATTCTGAAACGTCTATATGAAGTCATGAAGAAAGATCCATATTTCAGTAAATATAAATTTGCAATCGTTGAAGGACATCTATCAATGGCTGAACGTCGTGAAGCAATGGAAGCGAATTTTATTCTTTCGACGTCTTTGTCTATGGGAACTGGTGTTGACGTTTCGAATCTCGGTGCGGTGATCAATTTTGACCAATACGCATCTCCAATTATTACCGAGCAGATCTGCGGTCGACTTAGAAAACCAAAGGATGAACGTACTTGTTACTATATCGATGTATGTGATTATGTGCGACAAGCTAAAACTATAGCAAACTGGGGAAAACGTAGAAGAATTCTTTTACCATATTTTCCTGGTGTAAAACAAGAAATAAAATCATTCAAAAAAATTATATGCTGACAAATATGTGGAGGGGCTCATGCCCCTCCACAATTTTCATGAATTAGTTTATACATTATTTTTTGAACTTTCCGTGGTGTTAGATTTTTGATTTTATCTTTAAGAACTAAATAAGTCCTTCTATAGTCATAAGCATTACGATATAATTCAACACGAATAGTTTGGATATCTCCTTTTGATAATTTATTACTAAAATCACCCTTTCTAAAATATTCATCGGATATTTCGGCGTACATTTCTTTTTGTCTAACAATTTCGACAAATCGCTTTGTTAAATCGGGCATAATGTCTAGTAAATCGTTTAACACAAGTTGTGTATTTCCGTTGTTTTTCAGAAGTGATTTACAAATGATATGAATACGAATTTTAGCAAGACGGTTTAAATCATCGATGCTCCAATATTTATCGGAAATGTGTGACCAGCTTTCTTTGTGTTTAATATGTTGAATTATACCCAGTGGTATTATACTACCTATCCTTTTCAGATGATTAAAAACGGATTCCGAACGTCCATAATATTTTATAAATAATTCACATATCTCATGTACTTGAGAATTGGTTAGTGATGTTTTATATGATTGATCACCCTTTGGCCGATATATCATTTTTTGCGAATATGCATGCTGCATATTCATTTTATGCGAAACCCATTCCAGGTTTTTCCAATGATTGTTTGTTTTATTGCCATCAATGTGATTTATTTCAGTATATTCGTCTTGTTTTGGATTTACCACAAAATTTAACGCAACTAGACGATGCAATGTTTGTGATATAATTTTTCCATCGACATTGACCATTTGAACAGTGACATATCCCCTATCGTTTTGATAACATGGATATCTCGTATTCTCATTATTTTCAAAACCTCCAAAATTGGAGATTTTGTATTTATTTTTAATTATGTCAAAATCGTTTATATAAACCCATTGTTCATCTTCATGAATCCATTTTAAATTATTAACATTATTATTTCTAGAATTTCCGTCTAAATGTTTTATTGAATTAGCACCGATCGGATGTCCGACAATATTTCGCAATACTATTTCGTCGATCGAAAACATTTTATGTCCGGATGACACTTGTAATGAGATATAATTATAACCGTTTGTACTCTCATATATTTTTAGACGATTATTATTTTTATCATATATTGAACCATCTTCTGTTACATAATAATCGAACAAACATTCTGGATATTGAATTATGTATAGTTTTGACATATAATCACTTCCTTTCAATGTAAATATATATTTATATATTATCAGAAAATAATAATTAAAACATGAAAGTAATCCAGAATGTTTTCGAATCGTTACACCTCGTGGATTCACATGAAACCGGCTTACCTGACCCGGTGTGATCCATGTACAAATGTTGAGCTCCATCATTTGCGAGTCATGATGGGTGGGTGTTCCTCCAAACCTCCGAACGCCATACGCCTTTCGTTCATAACATTCTGGATTATAGAGATATAGTGTGGGGCGAAAGCCCCACACTATCTTCTATTTTAAAATATCTGATTGACATCATAAAAGAACGATAGATCAGATACAGATACCTGTTGATCCAATTCGGTTTTCTTTGCAATACCAGCATATTGATTTCTCTGATATCCGTATTCGTCACGATCATTTTGTCCAATCACATGCATGGGATCTTGTGAAGTCAGATCACGCAACATTTGATTCTCAAATGCATTTGGATTTGCATATGGAATCATATTGTTAACTTGTTCAAATTCTAATTCACGATCGTATGCACGAACAACCTGTTTCGCATTTTTAAATGTACATAGATTCTTATCAATGTTAAACCGTTCGATTTTGAATCCGTAATAGAAAACATATAGCACATGGTTGTATGCCATGACCATGTCATCATGGAAACCAGTTGCTGCTTCAATTTTACCATTCTTTGCACGAACAAGATTCGTGATATCACGTGACAGATATCGTGTACATAATAATTCTTTGTAATCTTTCACATGTAGCTTTAACAGATCAAACATATTTTTTCGAATCTGTGGTGTGACATATGTTCCAATATATCCCTTTTCTTTTGCCTTTCTTTTAACTGTCATTTCTGGAGATTCATATTCGGTAACATTCTTTGCCATATCCAGTTTTGGATCATGATAGAACCGATGTTCCAGATGTGACTCTTGAATGAAATCGACAATCGCTTTACCAATAGAATTTGTTTCCACACAGAATACACCGCGTGGGACAAGTTTCGCAATATCTGTGATGATGCGCATGAGATCCAACACACCGATGTATGGAGAAATCAATTCACCAACAACTTCGAATGTGTATGGATGAACAATACAAATTGCAGTATTATCTCCATCACCACCAGCGGCAACGTCGATGCCAATGAGATATGGAATTGTAATATCAAAATATGGCGTATTAGAATTGATATCTGTCACCAATGTTTGATGTTTATAAACGTACAAGAAAAATTTTTTTTGTAAAAAAATTTCATAATCCGGTTGTTTTGTATTTTGCACAATGTAATCAATGTCAGCTTGTTCAAACAAAGCACTGCCTGAACCACGGTATCGTTGTAACAAAACACCACGACGATACTCATCTGTTCTACCAAGATTCACTACCAGTTCTTGATATTGTTGACGCAACCATTTATCATCTTTGCGAAGTTGCTTATAATTAAACTCGATATAAAAACCGGTGATTGGTGAACGGACTTCACCATTTTCCAATTTCACTTCATCAAATAATGCAAGTAGTTCATCGTTCGTTAGATCATATAATTTCTCACTGAAGTTGGGTGTTGCTTCAATCATACGTAATGCATCACGACCCTCATCTGTTTCCAGATCTCCGGGGGTTGAGAACATCATAATGCATGTACGACCACCAACCGAACGAATGATATTACGTGCAGATGTAATTGCCGGTGCACCACCTTCCATAACATCTGCGAAATGTGGAATATATTCATACTCATCGAAAGCACCTGCAGCAGATGTCATACCACGTAATGCATCACGCGCTTTTTCTTTTGAATCCGTTTGTGCCAATACCGCAAGCTTTGTTTTGTGTGCATCATAAATCAATGACTTTGGTCCTGGTGGTTTGGTTCGTTCAGACCATGGATTGAGATAATTGGGTAATGCATATACATAGTCACGGAACAATGTTGCATTCTGTAAACAACGTTCCAATTTCAGATGCATTGTTGGAATCGTTGCATTCTGATATTCAAACAACATCATGTATTCCAGAATAATTGTACACCATGTGGTCTTGTGAGTTTGTCGAGGTTGACATAATTTGAAATCGAAACTATGAATGAAACACCAACATATTGCAAGAGATGCTCTTGTGAGAATTGGTTTCAACACACCCGCACCAACAACGGGAACACGGGCAACTTCACGGAAGAAAAACCATGGATTGTTTTTACATTCAATCACAATCTTTCCGATTTCTTCCGCGGTGATATCAGACTTATATGGATCAATGTCTTGAACATTCAAATTCGGATATTTTACTTCTAACATGAAATACCAGTTCTTGATACCAAGTGCTCGCAGTTCTTGAGCCGTAATCAAAAACGAAGTATTCGATGTTCCGAAGTCATAATACTTATCTCCGATTCGTCGAACGTCAGACATGGAATCACCTCCAATATTAGATAAGTTACCGTGTTTGTTATTGATAATCACTGTACTTTATGAGAACAAAAAAGTATGCGGATGCTGGGTACATCCGCATATACATAATGTCACATGATCAGTTCTTCACGAATCTATCATGCGACAAGTGCTTGGATTGATGTTGTTTTATCATATTCATGTATGAATCTGTAAGAATATGACATGCTTTATGCATGACAACATCAATACGTGTTGTCATTCGGGGACAGTTTATGACAATTGGTTTGTGTTGGCTGTTCCCGATGACTTTGGACATAACCATATGAGTCACCACCTTTCATGTATGATTCATATGAATAATATATATAAATAAAAAATATAATATGGGGGCCGATGGCCCCCATATTTTCAATTCATGTATACGCGTTCTGACCATCATCAGGAATATTGTTTTAATTGTTGCAGAATTGGGAGTAAATTTGTGAATCGCTCATAAATGGATTCAATGTAATCACGTGAACATCCATCAAACAAATCAGTTTCGTCGATCATTTTATAGAATTCAACCATGTCCACGATGGAATGTGATTCTTGATAATACAGGAAATATGAATGCATAATCAAGAAGAATCGAAGATCCGGAATGGATACATCGATTTTCACATTATTGATGTAGACAGGATATGTTTTATCAACGGCACCGATTGTTGAAAAACCGAAGATGTCGGGACGTAATTTGATACCCATAAATTTGAGCGTATTCTTCAAGTTATCCAATTGTGGGAATTGATTATACCGTGACAGATCAACACCCATGTCATTCAGTTGTGACATTAGAATTGAATTCTCTTCATACTGAGAACCACGGAAGTATGTCGTGATCTTTGAGAAATCACGAACACCGACACCTGCGAGGAAATTGTACGTATCGTATTCACCAAACTTCACGGGGTTATCAGAATAATGACGAAGATTCTTATTGAACTGATGCGTCTTGACTGGTTGGTCATACAGTGTTGTGCGTCCGGTAGAAACAGCGGCCAATGATTTGGACGGCTCTTGTTTCAATACCCATGTGTACTGGAATCCAACCGGATAATGATCATCCAATTGAACCCAACGTTTATGCAATTTGGTATACACTTTGTAATATTCCATGATGTCGGGATATTTTGCATATGCTTCCAGAATTGCGTCACGAATACATACTTCATCAAACGGTTTAATCTGAATGAATATTCCGTATGACAGAATATCTGCAATAACTGCATTCGGTTTTTCATGGTACAGCCGTTGCATTTCGTCTGCTTGTTGTGGATTAAAGATGCGGACAAACTCTGTTGCGATATTCACAATCGCTTCATCAGATTCACCATCATCATGCATTTTATGAATATGATGATTCATACGATCCTGCATGAATGTGATAGAACCTTCATATGTTGCAAATGCGATGATACGATTCGGAACTGCCAATGCATTCGCCAGCATATGAATTGGGCGACCATCATCCGTTCGCGGCATATCTTCGGTCGGAATAATTTTCGAGATGACAGATTTATTTCCATAACGTCCAACAACTTTTTGACCGACAGCAATCTTCATGGGTTGAAGCATTGTGAATTTAATAATCGTATCGGCAATATATTCCTTTGTGACCCATGTTGAATTGTTCAGGTATTTCTCTGCCTGATGATAAATGTCAAGTAATGATGTATCATCCTGATACTTATCATCCAACAATGCAGAAATATACGCATAGATATCAGAATACCATTGCCGAATTTGTGATAGATACATATTGAATTGCTCATTCTCAACTTCAACATTGGTGAAGATATCGATGTCAACAACTGTTCCATGAGAGAAGTAATTTGTATCATTAATGTGCGGAATGGATGCTTCCGCGAATGTTGATACGTATGAATTCTCACGAATAGAACAAAGGATATTATCCCGAACCTCTTCTCCAATATTTGGGAATGGCTTATATTCCCCATTGGAACCGTATCGATTCAACAAGAATGATTTCTTAGAAACATTCACTGTGACAATATCAACGAAATCATATTCCAATGCTTCCGCGGCATCAGATGAAATGACCAATGAATCTTCTGTCAACTGCGGAAGCACCGCATATGCCATACGGAGATTCACACCTGCACAATAATTGTCATTTACATAGGAGGAAGATTGTGCGATTGATGAACCTTTTGGAAGAATATCTCCCTCACTAATTTTCTTGATATTGTTATGCATGCGAAATCCATATTTTTCAACAAGATTCACAGCAGGTTTATAAATCTTACAAATATATTTTCCGGTATTTAGATTCTTGAAAATGTATGCAATTGGAGAAAAAGGTGCATTCGGAAATTTGATAAATTTTCGCATAAGCTGATAATCATCGGTTGCACGAACATCCCAGGATGAACGCTTCCCGAATTCATTTTCTGCACCAGAGAAAATCATTGGAAACTCGGGATTACGTAATACCAATCTTTGGCTAACGTGCTTCACCATCATTCCACCACGTGTCGTGGAAATCTTTTCTGGAAATCCCATTGCGGACATTCCGGTTAATGACAATGGATCAACATTTGCACATCTGCGGTCAATATCGGATGCATTATTCATAACTTGTTTCGGCATAATGGCATTCCTCCTGTATAGTGAATTGTATTTGTTAGTTACAATGTGTATGAAATTAAACATACCATTGCATTGCACAGTAAACATATACGTTTGAAAATTCAAAATATAATTGGGGGCAAAAGCCCCCAATTATATCACACAGATTATAGATTTGCCAAAACAGTACGCGTATATGCAACACATGGTGATTCCGTATGTGCCTTCATATCAGCACATGCAAACGATGCAATTAGATAGATTGCAAGAATCACATAGATGTCTGACTTCAGACAAATATTTGTCATTAACCGATTGATCAAATTATCTAGATCAAACAATGGGACAAACGGATCATCATTGGTTTGATAGAATTTACAAATCATCTGATAGTCTGGAGCAAAGAACAACAAATCTTGGTGTTTGTTCACTTTCTCCGGATTGATTTTATTCGTCACCAGATAACGTTTTAAATCATCATAATCAATGTTATTGACCACATATTCAATTGCCGGAGTCATATTTGAAAAGATTTGAATACGAATTCGTTCAATTTGCTCAATGTATTTGAATAGACAATAGTAAATGAAAATGTCATCAACAACATTTTCCAGCGTCACTTTGTTATCATTTAATGCAATGATAACCGGATGTGTTTCTCCAAGTGTATTCTTTAATTCTTCTAATGTGATTCTCTTTTGAATTCTCCCATATTCCGGAACCGTTTGATTTGTAACAAACAACTTTGTTTTCTTCGGTTCACGTTCAGTGGATTCCGTTTCTTCTTCCGGTGCATCGTCTCCACATGGAATGATTGTATCAATCGGAGATGATTCCAATTCAATATCCCATGTGAATGCTTTATAATAATTGACATAATCGTCACGTGTGAGAATGGTGTGACGACCATTCAACAAACGAATGTTCTGAAAGAACACGTCGCATGCGGATATTTGAACACGATGTGTTTCAAATAATTTTGCAAAAAGATTAACCTGAGACTGGGGAACGTTAAACATGTTTACTATCTTCCTTCCATTGTGATGTTTGCTGCCCTAAATTCTTTTTATTTTCGTAATATTGTGTACGAATCGGTTGATAATTATCAACCACATATGTGATGCCTTCACGTTGTATGAAGACATGAACGAAGTCGTTCAAACGCACGGTCTGAACGACTTCGAGTGAAGTTGTGATTTTGGTCATCATTTCTATATCTTGTCCTTTCATATTGCATTATGAAAGTTCATCGACCAAATCATCAATTGCCGCACCATGAAATACTTGTTTCGCATGATTAACGGATTCCGTATTTGATGTATTCATCATTTGCATATTCTGTTTGGCTTCCTGTTCTTTCTGCATTTTCCGAATCTCTCGGAGACGGTTTACGAATTTACGTGGCATTCGTAAGAGTGTCTCTATAGGCAAACATCGATTGAATAGCATTCCTAATTCAATCAATTCGACTCCATCCCGATCAAGTTTATTTCGGTAGACGACAGCCTCCGAGCAAGTTGGAAAATCAGGTCTTCCCCGATGTCAGGAATGATGATTCGATCATCATGGTGACCGCAGTTGTCACATGTGAAGTTCTCAATATAGAACTGCATAGGTGATGCCGTCTTCTTTGCGATGGTCTGAATCAGATTCAACAGAATCGCCTGATCCTTCATATCGAGCGCAGTGGTGATAATCTTTTCGATATCTTCCCAATCCGTATAACGATATTCAATGTCTTTACCATCGTTACCTTGTTTGATGATTGACATTGCAGAAATGAACAATGCATGCGTCAACAGATAACCATGTTCAGGATTCTCTTCCGTATCATCTTTTCTTCCATCCGGATAAAAACGCTTCTCCAATTCTGCCATCAGAGGATATCTGCGATTCAAGAAATCATATGCGGAAGGACGATCATCAATCTCCACAATGTATCCAGTATTCGGCAGCTTATACCGCTTTAAAGTGGAATTGATTTTTGTGAAATGATCAATTGCCGCTTGACCATAACCGATTGTATGCGTGACATCATACTGATACTCTTTGATCAGATTGTCATCGACATGGATGATAGAACGCGGCTTATATTTGAGATTGTGGACTTTCTGACATTTCTTGTTTGAGCAACGAATCGGAACTGTCTCCTCTTCATCTGCAGCACCAATCAGAATGCCCCACATCAGAAGCTCGCGATCACCATACTTGGTCTTCTTCAGGAAGTCTTCAAAATCTTTGAAGTCGCCGATTGAAACATTCTTGATGTGATCATAAATGATTGACCACTGTTTCTTATCCTGGTCAACAGAATTACCAGACATCGGGGTAGAACCGAGCTGAATAAACTCATAATAGTTAACCGGTTTCAATGTGCAACGATATGCCGAAAGTGGAAGTGTGAGCGGCACATCGCCGAGCTCGGAAGTGTATGGTTCAATAATACCAGACTGCTGACTATTGTTGATAACACGAGATGACTTCAGCTCTTGTTCGGTAACCTCTTTCACAATGATATTGATTTGGTTGGTGGTAGTCATTGCTTGAACAACTTCTTGATCAACATTCACCGTGACAGGTGTGCCCTTTTCAACACTGATATTGATAATGGGCGGTTCTTCACTTGGCATCTTCGGACCTTCATCGGAAGTATCCTCATCAGTAGCCTCAGCTTCCGTCTCAGGTTCTTCTTCCGGAAGTTCCGCAGGTACCCAGTTGTCAACAATCAGCTTTTCAAATTCCGGTGTGATTGTCTCACCAGTCGTATGATAGATCGAAATCAGATCTCCCATGATATGACGCTGAAGTTCCGGATCTTCATCGGTTGCGACCGGAATACCACCCGGAGGAAGATTATTCTTCTTACGGACTTCATCAATCATCTGACCAACGATGTCAAGTGTGGTTGCCTGGAAAGCAACTGCTTGCTGCTGATATTCTTTATCAATTGAAATCGGTGCAATTGGTTGCAGCTTCGCTTTTTCAGCTTCACGTTCAATACGAGACTGCTCAGCTTTTTCTGCAATTGCAGCAGCTTCTTCAGCATCTTCTCTTGCAATTTCAGATGCAAGATCATTTTCACCAAATATATCCTCTTCCGGTTCTACAGTTGTTGGAGTAGGAGCATCTGGTTGAGTTTCATCTGCCTTCTGAACTGGTGTAACTTGTTCTGCATCGCTCTGAACACGCTTCATCAGTTCCTCAAGCGGATCGATGAATTGGTTATTATCATTCATCTTTCAATTCTCCTTTATTATAATTTAATTCCATTCAGACACATATATCATTATAATGGTATAACGACATGAATCAGTTGAAATTATAAGGACTGTTTGTCGAAATGATTGATTAAAAATAATTATCACATCGGAAAGGATTTGATATCATGGAAGTTACGTTTAATCGAGAAACTGAATCGGAGATGTACGGAAAAACATTATGGGAGAATCCAAATTTTCCATATGTATTTCGGAAGAACATCGTTGAATATGATATGCAATCAGCATCGTTGTCTGTATCAAGACGATTCCACTTATTACCAGATGAGAAACTGGATCAATTCGAACGAATGCCAAAAGAGAAACGAACACGTGAAGTTGGATTAATCCAAAGAGACGACAAAGTATTTTCCAATAATATGATTAACGGCGTATTGCAAACCCGAAAAGAATTCATGATGAAGAATCATATTGACGAATCGAATGTCATTACATTACATTCTGACGCAATTATATTCATTCAATCGAAACCGGTTGTTGATCATATCGACAATGTGCCATTTATTTGTAAAGAGAATTGGTCATCCTACATTCGGTATGGTCGAGTGGAAATGTTTTATGGGGATGGCATCATCACATATAAAGGAATGCCGACGCAGATGATGCAACAACATACGCTTGGTATATGTACATTTCTATTGAATGTATTTGAGAAGATTGAAGAATATGATGAAAGCATTTTCCCATATTTAAGAAAAACACAGAAAATGTATTTACAAGATAGACTGCCGGAGTATTGGTATATTCCATTTGGAACAACGGGTCCATATAAGAATGAGAACATGAAGCTGTTTTCATATATTGCAAAGATCGCAGCCAAGGAGGTGAAATGATGTGAAAGTTGAAGGATACAAATTTACATGGAAACCAATTCACACGAATCAGAAATTAACATATCAGACCGTATATTCATATACCCGTGAACAGATGGATCGATTCTTACTTCAGCACGGATTTGAACCAACAACAGCAAATGTTGAAGTTGTATACGATGATGAAGATATGGATGATGCCTGTCTATTACATACACATCATTTCGGATCTCGGAATCGGGATAGGATATATGATGTAGAAACTTGTGAAGAGATCATTATCATGGTCATTACAGAAGTTGCAGATGAATTGGCTTCAACCATGTTATTAGGTGCATGTGCATTACGTGGTGAAATTGAAATATTCGATAAAATATCAAAGCTATTGGATCAGTTGGATTACACCTGTATCAATGATCCCACGACAGCAGACACATCCGGATATGATACATGTGATACAGAAGAATATATCAACGGGTATCCATATTACGAATCATTTGCAATGAATAATGATTGTAATTCGACATTATATGAAACACTTCATGCAGAAAGTTTTCATGGGAAACCCGTACAGCCTATAACATTGGAATCTTATGTGAACATCTTCACAAGTATATTTCTAGTTGGAAGGGGATAATCCATATGGCGGCGAAACCACAAATGACAATGGTTGAGTTGATTGAATCACATAAACCAAAAAACTTCAAGTATTATTTCGATATCAAGAACGATGAATCATTGATTGAATTGGAAAATGATCATTATGATTTATCGAATCTGGATACGATTCAGAATCCACAATTAATTCAGGCAGCCAAACAAGCGACATATCAATATTATGAACGAACGATTGTCGCAAAAGCAAAAGAGCCATCTGTCTTGGAAAATGGTGTAATGTTGACAAAGAAGATGGCGACAAAAACAGATAAGAAATTATCACAAGTTGGTCTGGGATATTTTACATATGATGAAGTCTCATACGTTGCAGTCAAACTGTGTTATGAGAAATTTGACATATATGAAATATTCATATTAACATAAATAGATATGTGGGGGCATATGCCCCCACATACCATATTTTTTTTATTACGGTGAAGATGCCTTGGAAGCATATGGATTCGAGATATCCGTATATGCACCCTGTGGGGTATTGTAAATACGAGAGTGATCTTCCGGTGTGAGTGTTGACTCCGGCTTTGCAGCTCTCGTAATTTGCTGTTGTGCAGCAGCGAACACCGGGATATTACCAACACCAGACTGGACAGCATCCAGATCGGGTCTCTTACCACCACGGAACATATCGCTATTGATATCGCCATAAGTAGTAGGATTGGTAGAGGAGAAGAATGCATCGCCTGCACCCGGGTTGTAGTTGAGCTTGTTGCCAAACACTGCGAACTGCTGGACATATCTTGCAGCAAGGTCATTGACATATGCAGACTCAACGAACTGGCAGTTGTATGTCAGTGTCAGTGTCTGCAGTGTGGATTGACCCTGACCGTTCTGGTTGAAGATATCATAACCAACCTTTGCAGTAGGGATGCAACCAAGCGCCATGAGTGCAGCTTCAACACGTGCACCAGAACGATCCAGTGCAATAATCAGGAATTCAGCAACTTCCCATGCGGGAGACGGCTCAAGTGCAATGTCTGCACCACTACCATTTGCCGGCATAAAGATTCTCTGAGGAACCTGGTTCTTATCAACAGAACCAGCGACAAGACCCTGATAATGTGTCAAACCAGTGATCTCGTCTGCAATACCATCGATCCACATATTGTGGAAGTTTGCAGCAGGACGACCAACCAGTTCAGGAATCGTAATCTGAAGCTGTTGCTGGTTGTTTGCATTCTGCACAGTCGGAATGGCAATGCTTCTTGCAGCGAAACCACCCTGGAGCGGTTGTGAAGCGAGTGAGTGATCACCAGCCTGCACCTGAATACCAGTGTTGTAGTATTCAATCAGCTTCTTATAAGTTGCAAACTCTTTGTTGGTATATGCATCAGCACCATTACCAAAGTAATGCATCAGGAAATATGGACCGCGATACATAACGCAGATAACACGGTTTGTTGTTTCGGGGTTTAGACTCCGGAGTGTGTGAACATCCGGAGTCAAACCGCCGAGCATACCTGTATACTGGGAGAGATCTCCATTGTATTCGCGGATACCAGTTTGAAGGCTAATCGGCATAATCGTTACTCTCCTTTCTTAGAATTAGACCGCACGTCTGTTGACATTGACAATGACAGGGATACGGAGAGTGATTCCGCGGAATGTGACATTCACATAGCAGACAACGATTTCCCCACCATCAAGCGGATTGATATCTCTCTGGAGTCTGATTTCAAGAGATTCGACCAGATTACCAACCCAGTTCGAGAACATGTTGTTGCACTCATCTTCCATTGTCTTCAGCACTGAATTGTCAGTGTATTCAAACAACTTTTCTTCCAGTTTATTCTGGAGGAGGTAGCAGAGTTGTGACAACGTTCTCATGTTGGATTCCTGGAGGAGATCCGAAGTATCGGAGCTTCTCATCAACGTTCTCTGGGA
>Ga0310786_10004947_pt1 | contig 18297 bp, 17 predicted proteins | sample AusTroGonzalo_MG_FD_203881 | JGI IMG/M metagenome (GOLD analysis project Ga0310786, IMG submission 203881) | Bovine rumen microbial communities from tropical cattle in Woodstock, Queensland, Australia - Gonzalo_03 (v2) (version 2) | ecosystem: Host-associated > Mammals > Digestive system >... | reverse complement strand
GTATAATTACTATCTCCAGTTACTCCACCATCACGAAACAGACAATCCAATACTTCGCATGGTTGAGAAACTAAGTTCCCAGATTTCGCCACAATCTCCTTCTTACCAGCACCACTACAAGTGTAGATTCCAGCAACAGTACCAGAGTCCTCAGTGATACCCCCTCCATAAATCTTATAAAGGGAGATTGTACCTTCAAGATATTGCACAGTACCATAATCACGATGCCCATAACCACCGTAAAATCGAGAAATAGAATCTCCTGTATCAGTAAATATCCTTCCATCACAGTAATATAATATAGTTCCTGTTAGATTGCCACCAATCCATCCAGACCCACTTTCAGGGATAAGATTACTATCTATTGTAAATCCAGTACTTGTTTTAGTAACGGAAAACCATTCATCATCAACATTTGTGAAATATACAATTGGAGCAGTACCGCTTCCGGAGTATGTGCCAAAAACTAATGCCCATCTTCCACTTCCAATACTATCATTTAACTCATCTGGAGATAGTGGATTTTCATTGTTTTTAGTTTTTGTATATATTGGAGTAGTATTAACCTTATCTTCAATAATAACAGGTTCACCAACTTTAAACATTCCATCATCCACTACCATAGCAGATAGATGCACAGTATTAGATGATTGTCCTATCTTCTTATCACTAGCAAGGAAAACACCATCATTAAACTGATTAATATCCAATATCTTATCTGCCAATGTTAAGCCACCATCACTAAATTGAGCAGAAACACCTTTAGCAGCCAAATTAGTAACTATACGATTACCTAATGCTTGTATGTTTTGATATAATGTATTTGTCATTATTTAATCCCCCATATTTATTGTGTTAACCAATTATTCGCATTCCCAATCACTGATACAACATAATCATGAACCGCATTACTGGATACAGCATTCGTATTCCCATCCTGCACTGTATCAACAACAACAGGAATTGTTGGTTTGTCTTCTAAATCATTGTAACTCCCACTAGTTGCCACAGTAGACAAATCAGTACTATTCACCTTCAAATTAATAGCAGCCCACAACTGCTCAACAATATCCGCATCCTCAACAGGGTCAAGTTTACCATCATAATGTGTAGTAAACTTAGACTCAATAAGATGTATTTGTAAACTACTTGTAGTAATCCTGTAAACAATTTCTGTATCTTCTATAATCTCGCCATATACTGTGAAAATTAATCTATCTGATTTCAAAAACTGTGAAGACAAGGTAACACTATCATTAACAAGACTTAAACGTGTAACTTTCTTATCATGATAAATCAGGATATATTTGTCCACATCATCCCAATCACTACTAAACTCAAAACATAATTTCAAGTAGTTCTCGGAAAGATTAACAACTGCTTTTTTATCAGTTCTTTTGAGTAGTTGGTTTTCTATTTTGAATGATAAATCCATAATCCATCACCTTTAGTTTGTGAGCCAGTCATTAGCATCACCAATAACACTATCAATGTAATCTTCTACTGCTTTAACAGTCGGATATTTGGTAGTGTCCCCTGTGTCTGTTGTTATGCTTGCGGATTTATTGGTGGTCACTTCCATATTTCCAATTGCACTGGTGTTGGCTTTCAAAGCCAAAGCATCATAAACAGCATCACCAGACGGTGCATGAGTAGTATCCCCATCAGTAATTTCCTGAGTAATACTTGCTCCACCGCCACCACCAGCACCTAAGGTTGTTAATGTGCCGCTGACCATTCCTTTAATACTGGTAGCATTAGCTTCTACGATAATATGCCATTTATTGGTATTCATGTCATGAATGTCACTGGTGTTTTCTGGTGTGTCATTGTACATGACAACAAATTTAGCATTTGACAAGTCTTTAGTTAAGTAGACCTCACTTGATCCATTCATCAGAGGTGGGCTGATTAAACCACAGAACCAACTGTAATGTTTGTTGTCATCACAATCCCAGTTACTAGTTGAACCATGATAAGCATTATCCAACAATCCAAGCATGTAGTATTTACTACCGTTAATGTAACCAACACTTGAAGTTAAACGAGTATAAGGGAAAATCCCATTACCGTCAACCTCAAATCCTGCACCACCAATGGTAACACCACCGAAACTGTCAGTCATGAGGTTGTTATTCCAACCGGTAGTAATCGCATATTCAACCCATTCATTGTTAGACCTTCTTTTAGCTCCCATATAATGCTTATTAGCATCAGTCACATCAGTATAATCATAAGTTGTACTGTCCATATAGACAATCCAATCGTCATTATCATCTAACCATGCAGGACAACGCCAGATATTGATTCCCATAATGTCATTATACCCCAAAGCATGTTCACCAGGATAAACACCGCTTGCTTGAATTTGGATACCAAATGACGCATTATGCAAATTCATTTTCACAAATCTTTCCGCAGAGTCATCATAATAGGCATTACTCATTATCCAGTATTCAATATGCTCAATGCTATCTATTGTTTTTGTGATTTGAGCGAAATTGAATTTATCCATGTCCTCTTTATCAAGGCCTAATTTCTCCAATAACAAAGAATCGATAGTTTCTTTGTTATACACATTCATCAAGTTATTATTGCTACTCACTTATTTCACCAACTGTATCGTATTTAATCTTAAAATTAGTAGAATCATAAGTTATACTAGTTAAAGCCCCGGATAATTCAGTTAAATCATCATCATATAATAGGGAGTTACTGGATTCAAAAGTATCAAAAATTATGCTACCATTACTATAGCTGATTCCAGTGACAACCCCGTTGAGGTCATTTACAGTGAATACATCCGCAGCGGAAATACTAGTGTATCGTATTTGATTATTCCCAAATGTAATGTCTTTCACCAGCGTATTGTCGATTAACGCCATAACTTCAACAGCACTGTAACCTTCCACTGTTCCGGTACTGATACGGAAACATTCAACTATTATATCATTGATTGTTTCAGTATGAGTTACAAGGTCGCAGTCTTCTTTCACAAAATCCGATACCTGACGAGGGTCAAGGAGGAAACCTCCTCCTCTCACCTTTGCAGGCACAGTATTGATATATTCAACCATAATTTTATACTCCTCTTGCCCTGTTAGCTCTTCTTTGAATTTCAAGTTTCACTTTACTGTCTAAGTCCTGGAAGTCTTTGTTACCAGTTAAAGCTTTCAGGACATCCGGATTGGATAACATATCAATTAAACTATCGGTGTCAATGTGTGCAGGTACATTTTGTAAATCAAGTATTACAGTGTTTGTTGTTTCCACTTCGATTTTCTGATTATTGAAAGTGTAACTTTCACCACCAGCAGCAAAAGTCTCACCACCCGCAGCCAATTCACCACCAGCAGCACCTCCAAGACTTCCTAAATAATTCAAACCTTCCTGAACTTTACTGGAAATATTATCAACAATACCGCAAACATCATCATAAGCCTGTTTGAACGGACTGGTAATTGCAGGTACAACACCAGAGAGAGTAGATGAAATCTTATTTGGTAACTGTGAAAACCAGTTAACAACATTGTTCACTAATTGAGTAACTTTAGCTACTGCAGCGGTAATCCATGCTTGAATAGCACTACGTATACTTGCCACTACCCCCATAAGAGCACTGTAAACCTTACCCACCAATGAAGACATGAAACTGACAACACGACTCACAATAGATCTAACCAGTGAGATTACAAAGTTGAAAATAGCAGTCCATATTGTTTTGTAAACATTAAACAATGCGGTTAATATTACCGGCATGTTAGCTACTAAAGCATTCCAGATATTAGTGATTGAGGTTGTGGCATTCAGATTTCCGTTTACAACATCCCATAATGTACCTAAGATTGTGCTTAATATGCTTATAATCATGATTAATGGTTGTTTCACGAAATCCCATGCAGCACCTATGGTTTGTATGATTGCAGCTACAACATCGAAATCACCATCTGTGGAGATTCCTAAAAATTCAGCAATTGCTCCGAGTACGCCCATGATTGCACTTGATAGCATATTCCATGCTTCCGATATTGCACCGATGACTGCCTGGACATCGGGGTGATTTATGAACGCAGCCCACAACCGTTGTATTCCTGCCCATATTGCATCAATCATACTGCCAACATCACTCCACCATCCAAAGGCTTTGCCTATCTCATAAACGGCCACAACGAGTAATGCGATTGCAGCGATGATTGCTAATATTGGCCATAATGCAGCCCCTTCAGCTATCGCCAATCCGCCAAATGCAACTGTTGCACCTTCAGCGGCTGCTGCCTCAGTGGTGATTCCTAATGCAGCGGCAATACTTGCAATTGCGCCCTCTCCTTCAAGAGCATTTTGAACTGCTTTAACAAGATTGAACTCTTTAATCCATGTTATACTTCCTCTTATTAATCCGCTTAATTCTGTTAAACCTTTGACTTGTAAACCGAAACTTCCAACCTCTCCGATAAGTCCTATGGCTGCACCTAAAGGTTCCAGTACTGGACTCATTGACAGGCTGAAATCTTCCCATGCTGCGCCTAGTTGGTCTAACCAGGTTTTATGTTCTGCCTCTTCACTTGCGAGTTCTTCAAGTTGGCCTTCATATTCACCTGTTAGTTGGCTTGCATTGTCAAGGGCTCCGGCTTCTAAGCCTAAGGCCTCTTCAAGTTTTCTGGTGTCACCGTCAGCTTCTTTCAGAGCATCACTTAAACCTTTATATGCTGCTCTTCCAGCACCGAATTTATGTGTGGCCTGTGCGATAATGACTGCGGTTTGGTCTACATCAAAGCCTAATTGATTGAAATCTGCATCGAATTTTTTAACGAAACTATAAAAGTTTTCCATTCCGCCAACAGTATTTGCATTTGCATACGCAAGTGCATTGAATGAGTCGGAAACATTATTCATATCTACACCGAGAACGCTCAATTCATTGCTTAAACCAGTTACAGTTTGAGCACCTAAGCCAAAAGCATCGTTAATTTTATCCATGTCAGTTGCGGATTTTCCGAAATTGGAAGCTTCTACACCCATCTGATTTAAAGCTTTAACATACATCATGGCCTCATCATTTGGGAATGTAGCGTTACTGATAGTGTTAATTAAGTTAACCATTTCAGGTTCGGCAATTCCGGTTTGGGTTGCTAATTGACCCACACTAATGGCAGCCTCATTCATATCTTGAGCCATGCCTTCAGCTTTGTCACCTATAGCACCTAATTGTTCGGCGGTTTGAAGTAACATGCTACTGTTGATGATTGTTAAATCATCAGATAAATCCCTAACAGCCTGGTCAGCTTCATTAGCTTCATTTTCCAATTCATCCATACCCCCAGCCGCATCACGAGGCCCGGAACTGTTTAACTCTTCTAATGCCTCACTTAATCTTTCGGCTTCAGCTTCAGCATAATATAATTCATCTGCAAGGCGGTCTGCTTCAATGTCATCTCCATCAAAATGAGCCTGGTCTAAAGCATCCTGAAGCCTTTCCACTTCAGCAGTAGCCTCTTCAAATGCTTGTTGAAGTGTTTCCCCAGTACTTTGAGCGGAATCCTGCAAATCTTCAAAACCTTCCGTTCCTTCAGTTGCGGTTTCTGTGAAAGAGGAACCCATCTCATTAGCTGATTCAGTGACACTTTCAAAAGTACTGCTAGCATCGTCTACTGCTTTGAGGATAATTTCAAGCTCTTCCTCCATTTATCCAAACCTCCTTTTTTTTATTCTTTGAATTTTACTCCTAATGACTCGCCAATCGCTTTTAATCTATTTTCAATATTTCTTTCCCAATTAATTTCATGAACGGCCATTGCTGCAAGAAAATGTTGTTGATACACTGTGCAATCTTCATAGTGTTCTGGGAAGATCCTTACACTGGAAGTGTGCATCTTATACAACACTTCCGCTTCATTCGTTTTTGCGAAATTTTTTGATAATTGTTAAATCCTTATCAGACAAATTACTGATTTCAATAACCTTCTTGAATAACTCTTCAGGGAAGCCTACAGGTAATTTTTCCAAAGCTTCGATAGGGACTTTTTCCCCATTTGTGTTTAGGCTTAATGAGATTGCGGTGTACATTGCTTTTGTCTGATGTTCATCAAACTCACCTGCATTAACATCCACACCAGTGTTAGGGGTTGCTTTTTGCCTTTTGCCTTTAGGGTCTACTTCTACATTTATCATGAATCCTTTCTTTTCAAGGGCTCTGATTTTAGCCAGTTCACCACTTGTTAAAGGTCTCATGGTAAATGTGCCTTCATTTTCGTTTTTTTCAATTTTAACTTCCTGAGTGTTTTGTGTGCCTTCAGTTAATTTACTGATTATTTCAAGATTTGACATAAGTAATTCACCTTCATTAAAAATTTTTTTAAAAAAAAAACACCCAAAAAAATCAGTGTTATCCTAATGATTTTTTTGAGTGTGTTTGAAATATTAAAAATAAAATAAACTCATTTTATTATTTCATGTTTTTCCCGTTTTTAGCTGATTGTAGTTGCAACAATCTCTTCCTGATTGTTGACTAATTTCACATACATATCAGTTTCGATTTCGGTAGTTCCATCTGCAAGGGTTACTGTACCAGAACCGAGTGTGTCAAGACTCATAGTAGCTTCAACTACATCAACACCAGACAGGTTGTATTCAACCCTTACTGTGCATTTAGGGAATAATACTTTACAGCTAATATCCGCATTTTCACAATGAGTAATATTCAGCTCTAAAGGAATTTGTAATAATTTACAGGAACTAGGTTCTAAAGCTCCGACCTCTCCATATTGAGCGTCAAGTATGGATTGTACTGTTTCTGCTGTTAAACTTGTGGTTAAAGTTAAAGCGTTTTCTCTTTTTCCAGCTTGAGCTCTTTTTTGAGGTGCACGTGAACCAAAACCAATACTTTTATCGACATCATGGTTGTTTTTTCCTTCGAATGTGAAATTTGTTCCCACACCTGACATTGCGCTGCCGTTCAATTTGAAAGACAGATCGTAAAACATGATGAAAATATTTTCATTGGTTAATTCGTCAGGTTGGCTGAATGTTTCACCATCACTGCCGATGATTCCTGCTTTTTCTGTTTTGTAAATCCAATCTGCACCTACGGTCATGCCTTCATTACTGACTTCTAATTTTAATCCGTCTATGAGCATTCCGTAGATGTATTTTTTGAGCATGTCGTATACTGCTATTGCACGATAGGAGGTTAATTCTTTTCCCTCGCCTCCCCAGTATTCATGAGTGTGTACAGTTGCACCACTAGCTCCAGCAGTGTATTTGTAGTTATCAAGGTATCCTTTGAAGTACCATGCCAGTTGCTGCAAGTCTGCATCTGCGGTGGTGCTTCCGGTTGGTTTCATGATACCTGCTCTTGCTCGTTTATTCATACGGGATGAACCGCTACGGGTTACCGGAGTATCGTTTAATTTAAAATCAACGGCCTCTGCCTGATTCCACCAGTCAGGGTCAAAGTTTGATTTTCCGACCATATGGCCGTAACTGTCTTCGAGTTCAATACCAAATCCTCTATCGACCATTATCATTCACCTTCATTTTCATTTTCATTTTGATTCTCATCATCTGTTGTCTGGGTTTCTAATTCTTTGCAACAGATAACCCAATTGACAACATGAACAACATTTAATACTACACCAGTAGCAGGCACACGGTCAGATTTTCCTTGAATAGTAACCTGCCCTACAGGGAGGTAGGTTTCCAATTCAATGTCCTTGATCAACCTGTGACCTGGAATAATTGTGCTTTGAACTCTTAACCAATTTCTGACAATACTTAATATTACTCGGTTGGCTAAGTTTTGCCCTGCTAATTCGCTAGTTTCAAGGTCGTATTCGTAGACAACGCAATCGAACTCAAATGGGGTTACTAATTGCATTGTTTGGCTGATGTCGGCTTGTTTTCTAGCGGTGGTAGGGTGTTGTGTCATCCAAATACAAGGCTCATCAACTCCAGCCTCGTTATGGTATATGGGGATGAATGTTTCCACATCTTCCAAAAGGCCTCCTTCAACCATTTCGGTTTCTATACAAGTTTTCATGATTTTGTAGATGTTTTCAAATCCTTTTTCAATATTAACTGTCATTGAAGCACCTCTCTTACTGCTTTAATAAAGAATCCTTGCAATTGGCCTTTGGTTTCCTCAATACTTTTTTCAACAAAATGCTGGCCTTTTTGACCTTTGACACTTGCAAATACTGCAAAGCCTTTGAATTTTCCTTTGGTTTGAACAGGGATATTCCCGTGTTTTTTACCTGGTTTGAAAACTAAAGCTTTACCGCTAGGATAGATTCTGCCATCGTACCCATCGTTTACGATTCTTGCATATTTGGCTGGTGACCTGATATGTACCTCATCAGTGCCGTGCTCTTCAGCAAACCATTGTCTTAACAATCCGGTATCAACTGGACTGTTTAGCATTAATGGTCTTATCATGCCTTGACTGGCGTAGTCCAATCCTTTTTCTTGGATTAATGGAACTTTGTCTTTGAAGTTAGCGAATTTGCTAACGTCCACTTCAATTGTAACTTGCACCACTTTTAATCCTCACCAGTAATTGCTAAAATGTCTATTCTGTCACTTCTGCTTGAATGAGGTATTACGAAAGGTTCGAGGTCATCTTTCAAGTCAGAAGTGAATATTTCAGAGTTGACGGTTGTTATATTCCAATCGTTCACCTTGATTATTGGAGTGTCTCTGCGTTGTATTATGAAGGTGATCATGTTACTGACTAAACGTAAACATACGTTTTGGACTGTTAATGGAACTTCATCCTTGAACTTGTTGTTAGTGTACTTTTTAATCATATCCTCGCATTGGGAAATGTACTCTTCAACCAATCCTTCCATTTTTTCAGTGTCATCTTTAGCTAATTTGAAGTTACCTGGTTTCAAACTAAAACTATCGACCACAGTATCTACATCAATCATCATAAAAATAGTCAACTCCACCAAATTTTTAGTGTTGTATTAAAAAAAAATTAAAAAAAAATAAATCCCCATCTTTTTTATGAGGACTCTTCAGTTAATGCTATTGTGAAACTAACCTCGTCATAAGCAACAGTAATTTCAGCTGCTTTATCTTCAAAGCCAGTTTTAGTAATTGCTACACTGTGTTTACCATCAGGCAATGTGAAACTACATCCACCAGCACTGCCAGTAGTCTTTTCAGTACCTTGAATAACTACTTTAGCGCCTTGAACAGGGTCAGTACCATCAGTTACACTAATGGACACAGTTCTTTCAGGAGCTTCTTTGTAGATTTTCACATAAACACCAGTACCAGTAGTACCATCATCCAAGTATAACTGATAAGCCTGAGAACCATCTTTTTTAACATCAGATACAACAAAGAATTTCCTACCAATCCAGGAAGTATCCTGTGAACTGTTAGTTAAAACTTTGACCTGAGTGTAATCCCATTCAATAACACCTGTGGTTTCAACAGTACCGCTAGCAATCCATTGGGCACATGCACTGTCACCGAAACTATCAAAGTATAAAACTTCATAATTCCCGTCAAGTTCATGTCTGATATATTCATATAAGTTTTGCCTGCTGCGTTTAACTTGCACAGGCAATTTATTAAAAGGTTTTAAAGCCATAATCTTAAACCCCCTAAAAAAAAATTATAAAAAAAAGCAAAAGTGTATTTTTATGCTTTTGCCTCGTCTTGAATAACTTCCCCTTCAGCAGCAGTTAATTTAGCAGTAATTAAAGAGCTGAATACTCTTAAACCACAAGCAACTCTTGCCCTGTACCAGAAGTTAGTTCTTTCGATACCTGGTTTTCTTTCAGGTTCGACTTTAACATCCTTGTAAACACCCCATTTAAGTAATGATGGGAAAGCACCCATAGTTGTTAAAGTATCATCTATTGCCCTACCATACTCATTGTCGAGTACTGGAGCATATTTAACTGGGAACTGTTTGTAGTATAAAGGAGCTGCGCCAGTTTGCATGCTGTCTCCAAGATTGGTTTGCCTGGATTTTAACAAGTTCCTGTAAGCATCTTGAACTTCCCATGGAACATAAAATACAAATTCGTTCATGAGAGTAGACTGTCTGATGTTAACAGGGATGTGGCGTAAGATAGAATCGAACATTGCTTCGATAGTGTCTTCATGTACATCGAAATCACCAGTACCGGATGATAATTCACTGGATTCGAGTTTGTTAGTGGATTTCTTAATCCAACCATCCATGATTTTTAATACTTTAGGATTGGTTCCGGAAACATCCAATGCACTGTCCCCGTATACTGCGATGGTTTCAGTGTCAGTACCGATACGGTCTGCCATCATACCTAATTGTGTGGCCTGGAAAGATTCCTGTTCAATGTTATCTTCAAGGTCATCATCATCAATGAAGGTTAATGCTTTGACTTTTTTAGCTTTTAACTCATCATGGCCAAATCCAATGTTGGCTGGAGTTAAATCTGGGTTGGTGTCACCGTTGGAATCGTAACCATCTTGCAATACCATTCCAATAATCCTAGTACCTGAAGTAACTTCTTCAGTACGGGTCATTCTTTGGAATGCAGCGTCTTTAAGAATGGTTTGATTCATTTCCATGTCACGTACAAACTTGTTATATTGCTTTCTGTCCAATAAACCAGCGTGGGTAATCATGTCATCACGCATGGATTTGTCAGCACCTGCAATATCCTTTAACATTTTATTAAGATCTACCATGTAAATCACCTATAATAAAAATTATACTCTTTTTACTGTTCCGTCCGGATGTCTTCCGAGGAACTCATATGTGTCTTCTATCTCGTCTTCTTGGGATTTGTCAGACCCGTTATGATTGGAACCTTGTTTGGAACCGTTATCTGGATTAGGTTTTTCCTCATCTTCAGAGTTTTCCTCTTCTTGGGATTGTTCCTCTTCCTCTTCAGACTCAGACTCTCCTTGTTCCTCATCTTCAGGTTTGGAACTTTTATCTGCAAATTCTTTCAAAGCGTCTTTGAAATCAGAAACAATTTCCTCTTTCATGCTTTTCAAAGCTTCCTCATTGTCTTTTTTAAACTCTTCAAATTTTTCATCAAGAGAGGAAACTTCACTTTTCAAAGCTTCAATATCAGCAGCATCAGACATTCCCAATGCTTCAAGAATTTTTGTTTTTGTATTTTTGTCTTCAGACATTTTTTCACCTGTATCTTTGAGTTTACAATATTTGGAATCATGCAAGCAAGGTTTCTTTGTAAGAGTAACCGCTAACACAACTGGGTCAGGAATGTCTTTAATAAGGCCACCTTGAGAACGGCTTTTTAAAGATTCCGCTTCCTGTAATTTATGAGCGTTAATTAATTCCAAAAATAAATCTGCTGTACCACGAGACCTTACTGCTGGACTGTAACCAGTGTACATTCCTTTTTCAGCATTTGCTATGGCTTCCTGGTCAGTGACATGTGATGTCATCATCCATGTACCCGCAGGGTATACTTGAGTGGATCCATCAAACAATTCCAATTCCCTGTCCTCTTTCAGGATAAAAGATTGGTATTTTTCACCCCTTGTACGGAGTGTTTTTGTGATTTCATGTTCACTGTCAACAAAATTGTAATTTTCAAAAGATTCTGCAAACTCTCTTATTTGTTCTTTAGTCAATGGAGGTTCGCCTCTATCATAATCACAGTCACGGGCATTTGGTACCATGACCGGGCCTGTTAGAAGTATTGACCCATCCTCTAATTTTTGAATATGCAAAGTCAATTCACCTCTTTTACAAAAAAAATAATTTTTTTTTTGAACTAAAACAGAATAGGGAAGAGAGAACTTAAATCCTTTTACACCTGTCTTGCGTCCCCGAAATAAAGGTTAAAATCCGAAAGCGTTTTTTTAAAAAAAAATAAGCCAAAAAAAATAATCTGTAACAAATTTTATTACAGGAGGTTTCCGTTATGAAAGTTATATCCAGCATTCATACCAAAATAGATAAAGTAAAGTTAAATCGAATCGACAACGTAAAACAGTCACAAACCTAAAAAAATATGAAAATTTAAGTTCTCTTCAATATACACTGTAAGCAGTAAAAATCAGTAAAATAGAATAGTGATGAGGGAGATAAATATATTTTATGAGAAAAAATTATAGCATCACTTATAGTCACACTGGCCCCAACCGCATTCTTGAAGATCATCATCCCATAGATGACAGTATCACAGGTATTGTTACTTTGTTGAATCGTAAAGAAATAGAGATTGAAAGGTTGGAGCATGAACTGGAAGCGGTTAAATTAGCCAAAACCGACCGTTTAGAAGAAACCATTACTGATTTACGAATCCAATTATTAAAATGCAAACAAAAAAGAGGCGATAACCAATGACTGACTGGATATTCTGTAAAAATAAGGACAAAGACTTCAAAGGAGAGGCTCCCAAATGTCCAAATGCAACACCAGAAAATAAAGAGTTACTGGAAATAATAAGAAATCAGAATGGTGTTGACGCAGCCAAAGCAATAAGTGACTGGCTAGCTAACAACCGACCACTGTATGAGTATTATTACGATGATAATAAATATCCGGACACTATGAAAAAAAGTAAACCACATGATTATACCTATAATCCTATTCGAAAGATAAGCAAAGAATTAGAAACCATCATAGATGATTATATCCAGGACATTGCTGAAACTCATAATGTATCAGTGAGAGCTGCCCGTTGGTGGGTGGAAAAAAACATGGCTTTGGATATGTACTGGGAAGGTGATAAGTTGATGGGTCGCATGAGGTTTAAAACTCCTGGTGAGTTGTTGTATGATGTGGATGTTCCTACTGAGTATGATCGTGAGATGGAACGTGAGATAATGCAATCAACAGTAGGGAAAGTGAAGTTTGATTGATTTGGGTGTTGCAGGATTTGAACCTGCAATTGTTGGTCTGGAGCCAACCGTACTAGCCAGGTTATACTAAACACCCAACATTGTAAAAAAAAGTTTAGGATCTACTTGATACCCTACCTAACTCATCAAAAGAGTAACCTTCCCATCTACCATTAATTTTTTCAAAGGATAAAACAGTGTTTAAGTTACAATCAGGAACAACCTCAACATAACTGTCCCCATCCTCAAAATGATAGCAATTAAACTCTTTTAAATCTTTAGCGCCAGTATCATTAACAAACATTAAAACTCTAGGAATAATAACAAAAGAATCATAATCCCCATTAGCCACTATAACATTCATTAATCTAGACGGGAAATTGAAATCCAAATCAAACTTGGATAATAACTCATGTAATTTTTGGGTGCCGACCATACTTATAACTCTCTATTTTTTGATATAAATAGGTAATTCCGTTTTATCCATTAAGTCTTCAACAAGCCGGTTATTACAATCCTGAAAGGTTTCACCAGGTTTATTAAAAGCATGTACTCGTTCATGCTGCACCCAATTTGCACCATGGATTTTTTGAACTTTCTGACATACTGCACGTGGCATTCCCGCCAGGTTATGATATTGATTAAACACCCAATACAACTCTATAGGCAGCGGATGTCTATACTCTAAAATAAAGTTAATAAACTCATTAGTTTCAATATCATAAACACTTTCTAATTTTTTAGCCTCATTTTTAATCCATTCCACATTCAACTTATACACTTTAACTCACAACTCCTTTAATCATCTCAAATATAGTCCTAATCATCGATTTATTCGCTTCCTCTTCAACTATGATTTTTAGTTTCACTGTTTTATTAGCATTACTGATTGAGACAATTTCCATTTCTGTGTCTTTAGACAATAAGAATTCCATTTCTCTAGCAAATTTTTCGGCTTGATTCAAAGTAGCAACATATGCGCCAGTTGTTCCTGCTGGAGCTTCGATTTCCAATAGCCATTCAAAATCTCTATGACTAACTTCAGCGAAATGTTCCGCACCTTGTTTAGTCACAGCAACAGAATTCATACCTTCAAAGGTCACACGGTCACCTTTTTTAGGATTCTCTCCTAAGTGCAGCCTCTCTTCAACACGGAAAAATTTCATGTTAACTTTAACACAATTGTTTTCAAGCAGGTTAGTTATCACAGGAAGATCATGTTGAATATCTTCATATGTTTCCTTAATCATTCTAATTGCCTCTTCCCTTCTACCGTTTTCAATTGCCTCTTTTATGAAGAGATACCTATTATTATCTAATCCTTCATTTAATACATAATCTATGTATTTGTTCAGGTCACCTTTAGCTCTAACAGTGACATCTCTAAATAAACTATAATCATTACCTAACCATCTTACAGTTACCTGTTGTTCTCTAGGGGTACACTTTGTCACATCTATTGTGAATAAATCTAGAACGTTACGGCCACCAGGTAAACTACCATCTTCAGTTGTACCTCTTAACCGCAATGGAGTTTCATTAGACGGTTCAATATGAGGTTTGGTATATTTTGGTAGTTCCGGGTTTAATATGGATTTAGGCAATTTAAGTTTCCTTTTAAATTGAGAGTATAATTCTTTGAAATCTTGCTCATAAGCATAGCTGAGACCTCCCTCACCTTTACGTAAGTAATATAGATAGTTGAATTTTTCTCTATTTTGCAGCTCTTCAAGGCGTTTTAATTCTTTTGAAGTGAATTCTAACTCAACACCATTCTCTGAGAATAGTTTCTTTTTTTGAAGATTCTCTAATTCGAGAGTTTCTTTTTTAGATAATGCGTATTTATCCCCAATGGTGACTTCGGTAGAATCTGATTTCCAGCTTGGAGTTGGAGTGCTGAAGTTCAAGTCAATTGATAGTTCAGGAAGACCCCATTTCCCTTTGTATTGAGAATATAATTGGACGTATTTAGCGGAGTCATAGTCATCCAGCCCTTCTTTGATTAATTGGTCATGTAATCTGTTGAGGTCTATCTTGTCCTGTAACTCTCTTCTATATGCTTTCTCTTCAGGGGATAAACTTGAACTGTTCTCTTTTAATTGTTTGTATACAGTTTTTTCATCACGGGTTAATTTGAATGCAGCGGTATTTTCAAATAGGCCTGTGGATTCAACTTTAATCTCAGTGATAGTTATCTCACCTTTTGGAACCCAATCTTTAAATTGTTTGTACAATTTTTCATATCTCACAGAGTGTGCGAAATAATCATGAGGATCTCCTCCCTCACGTAAGATTTGATTCCACATTTCATTGAATTCCATCCTGTCTGCAAGTTCGTTAAATTTGTGTCTGTCCCTAAATTTCAATTTGCCTTCTTTTTCATTTTTAGCTTTCAACTCTTCATAGATTATTTGTTCCTCTTCAGATAAAGCATATTTATCTAATTTTACACTTTGACGGCCATATCTATTTTCATACTCCGCTTCTTGTTTACGGAACTCTTCCATCCTTTTACGAACTAATAATTTGTTTTCCATTGAGATATTCTCATTAGTTTCAATTAATTCTTTCATTAATTCCCATCTGTGAGGGTTTGCATTTAACGATTCTATGATTTTTTGAGACCTGCGGGCTGTTCCTGAAATGGAATCTTCAAAAGGCACTTTAATAGTATACGCATTGTGCATTATTTCGCTGCCTTTACCTAACATTTCAGCTACAACCATGGCCCCAAATTCTGCGAAATCCTCCGCCATTCTTTCGGCCCCGTAATCAGTACTTTCCTGTTCCATCATTCCATTTTCTCTTTGGAATTTATGGTCTTCTTTAGTGGCTTTTTCCCATTTTTCGAGTAATTCCTGCGACACCACATCTACCCTAACATATTCACCATTAACATAATCCACAAATGCAGCATCAAAAGCATGCGCCATTTCATGCCATATAGTAGCTTCAATTGAGGTATATTTACCATATTCGCCTAATCTACGAGTTTTAGCGACTTTATTATGATAATCTAAGGCATTTTCATAAATCTGTATGGAATGGTCAGCACAATGTCCGCATGGGGAGTATTGGTCTCCTTTAGCAAATTGTATGTCATCAGTAGCTCTTTTAAATGCTGTTGGGGCATCGTCATACGCTCGGATTATATCCTTAAGATTTGCTTTGCCTTTACCACTATTAGTTAAGTCTAATGAGGGCATTTTATTTTGTTCATCATGGAATACTCTTATAGTGACATCATTTTTACGGTCATAGAACTCTATTGATTTAGCGTTGATTTGTTTATATTCTGCCCCATTTGGATTATATTCCAATCCGAAGAAATCCGCTATTTCTTCATGAGTTTTCAATTCATTAAACCTAGTCTCATCAAACCTAGGAGGATACATTGCATCTTCCAATTGTTCGGTAGCTTGTTCTATTAACTCGTCCTGATTCCAAACATCCAAAGTAGGCACCAAATCCTCTTCACGAAACGGACTGAAAGGCGGTGCAATATAACCATCTGGAATAATAAAAGGCAAATTAACACAACGGCAATTTATCCATTCCTCAATCGGTCCTGAAGTGTCACCAGGATAAGCAAGACCATTACTATATGTTCCACCAAAAGGTATGATTTCACCATCCAGGCTGACATGATCTGCTGAGTCAGATGGTTTGAGACCTCTTGTTCGGTCATCCTGAGTTGCTCCCCATTGAGTATAGCTGACGTTCATGTCAACATAGGTTTGATTGATTCCTTCATTATGAGCGTTATGTATTTCAGTACGTGCAATACGTCGAGCTTCCCATGTCTTCAATTGTTCAAACCTTTTTTCCAAATCAGCAGCAACCTTGTTTTGACCCCATCCTTCTTTATACCCATCGGTTAGAATCTTGTTGATGGAGTTGTCTATACGTGCCATTGTTTTTTCACTTGCTGTGAATGACTGGTTGGCTAATTTCTGACCGGCATGTTCACTGGTACCGAATAGTTCACGTTCCCTTTTCAAAATTCCATTAATAGGGACTTTGGTTTGTGCTTTGTTTGCAGCTTTTATCCTGCTTTCCCTTTTGGCTTTTTTTTGGGCTAAGGCCACATATCTTTTAGCTGTGGCCTTGCCAGTATAGAATTCTTTTTCAATATGCTTTTGTAATATCTCAGCGTATTCTCTTTGAGCTTCATGTAACGGTGCTAGTATGAGGTCTGCTTGAGCTTGGAGCATAAAATCATCATTCCAATACTCTTCAAATTCTTTTAGAACCTGTGTTTTCAAGCGCTGAAAGAAGTTATGTAATTCCACATAGAGGCTTTCCTCGTTTAACTCGCTTCTACGGTAACTAATTTGTGCTGCTAATAGGTTCCTCTTCACTATTTGTATCTGCTTGGAGGTCATCATCTACAGGTTCACCTCTTAAATTTTTTTCTACATCCCCTAAAATCATATCTAATTCAGCGTAAGGGTTTTGTTCAGATTGATTCCAAACTTGAACTAAGGGCACATTGTTTAAATACCTTTCATTCAAGTATTTCTCGTCAATGTCTTCAACGTTTAATCCGAATTTTTCACCGAAATAATTAATTAAATCCATTATTGTCATTGCTCCACGGGCAAACAGGAAGTCTGCTAGTTGGAGGTCTTTTGTGTAATCGACAGGGTCAACATCTACAATTGTGAATTTCCATGTTTTAACCCCTATTTCTTCTGCAACTTGATTTATCAAGGATTCGGCTTCTACTTTGATTGGTGTAATGGTACCGTATTTGTAGCTTACTTTGGTGTTGTCACTGTTGGTTCCGTTCAGGTTGCCTGCATCAAATATTCCGAGTCTGGAAGGATCTACTTTATGGTCATGTATAACCTCATCCCTGATGTCTTTACGGTACATTCTGAAATTGCCCTCTTCAGTCTGTACTGACAATGGGGTGATTTTCAAGTCTACGTTACCCTCTTCCCCTTCTGATGGGATAGTTATGCAGATTGCTGAGTGTGGGTGTTTTATGACTTGTTTGATTTGCTGTGAAATACGCCATCTTAATGTTTTAGTTTCATCATACTCCGGGTTTTCTACTTTATTGCCGTTTTCATCTTCAATGAACGGTTCAACATCATAATCCAAAAAGTCCCCTGTTACGGTTACGGCGAATTTTGGCATTCCGTAATTATCAAAGAATGCAGTGTTATATTGAACTGCTGATAAATCCCCTTTTATGGAAGGTATCGCAGCTATGATAGGTGGACGGCCGTAATAATCCGTTGCGGGAGCGTACTCATAAGTCCATAATAATTCATTAGCCCTTTCCTCAGGTGATAAACTATTGTATGGGTGGAATTCACCTGTGTCTGCGTGAACATCACATAAGTTTCCGTTCTCATCGTAGTTTTTGCCGTAGATTACAAACCAGATTTGTGTTCCGTCACTGGTCAGGTGCAGTACTCTTTTCTTATCACTGTGACGTGAGAGTGTATGTGACGGGATGTGTTTGAA
>Ga0310786_10004946_pt1 | contig 18298 bp, 11 predicted proteins | sample AusTroGonzalo_MG_FD_203881 | JGI IMG/M metagenome (GOLD analysis project Ga0310786, IMG submission 203881) | Bovine rumen microbial communities from tropical cattle in Woodstock, Queensland, Australia - Gonzalo_03 (v2) (version 2) | ecosystem: Host-associated > Mammals > Digestive system >... | reverse complement strand
CAAAGGTGGATTTGGCGATGCATGGCATGTCGGACTTGGTGCGAATTATATGACTGGGCTGACCGAATCGATAATGTTAAGTATTGGATTTACATTTGACTATTATACATTGTCGGGGGGCGAGGCGAACACATATCTGAATCAGAGTTATTATATGGGAATTTATAACGAGATTCTGAATAATTATATTGCCGAGGGTTTGAACGAATATGATATGCTGAACGGCTATACCAGTGGCGGTGAAACATACGGACCGAATCCGACGGCGGTACACATCAAAGATTTACAGTCTGAATGTCCAGGCTGGGTATGCAAAGTTGACAACGAGATAAAATCGATTTATAAATCTATGGGGGTTCGTGTTGGAATCGCCGCAAAGTTTTAATGAATTGGTATGATGATTATGAAAAAGATGTATAAATTTTTGTTGGCTGGCGCAGGGTGTGCGTTTTGTGGGGCGTCGGTGGCGGCGCCATTGGTTGGCGTTGCAAATGTCAATGTGACCAGTGATACTGCGGTCACTGCCAAGAATATGGCAATGGACGAGGCCCGTCGCCAGATTATTGTTGATGTGTTATCGCCGTATGCCGATTCGGCGGCACTGCGGAATGCCGTGGCCGAGGAAAAGTCGTCGGTCCTTGCAAATCTGATTGCCAGTTCGGGCATCGGTGGCGAACGTCAATCGGACACCGCATATTCGGCCAGTATTACCATGACGATTGATCGGGCGGCGGCGGCGCGCTGGCTGGCTGATAATAATGTTCAAAATTGGCTTAGCGTGGTTGAAGATGGTGGTAATCAATTTTTTGTTATTGCAAATTTGAACAGCAAACTGTCGGATTGGATGCAGATTCGTCGTGTTGCGGCGGATGCAGGGATTGATTTGAATACTGTGTCGTTGCACGGGAACGAGGTTTTATACCGTGTTCAATCGTCGCGTCGCGGTAAATTGACAATTGCGTTGCGTGATGCAGGATGGCGATATCAAGATAGGGATGGCGTGCTGTACATTTTCCGATAGATTCAGTGGAGCAGGGCGAATATGAAAAAAGTTTTTGCGTTATGTGGTTTATTGATTCCATTTGTGGCGTTTGCGGATGATGTTGATTTAGAGGGCAAAGAATTGATATTGAATATTCGTCGCATTGGCCTTGAATTGTCTAAAACCCAGGTTGGTAACGCCGCCGAGTATACTAATTCGCCGATTACTGCCCTGAATACCGACAGCCAGGATTTTATCAAAGGTATATTTGATACTGCATTAGAATATACACACAATCGCTTTAACTGGGACAACAGTTTGTTTATGGAATATGGCAAGACTACATTGCGGCCATATAATGCATCGCCGACGACCAATGAAAACGCGGACAAGATTCTGGTGGCAAGTAATTTATCGTATGCATGTTGGGACTTTGACAGTTTTAAATTGGGGCCTATGGCGCGGTTATCGTACGAAACCGAATTTGAACCTGCAAAAGGGACGGATGATCGGTTAAAGGTTGGACGTGCATTTGGTGGTATTTCTATGTTCGATTCGAAAATTGTTAAATCGTTGCACTTGGCGGCGGTGTACGAATATGATTTTACCTATGGCCATCAACAGGTCAGCAAATTAGCGGCGGAAATCGGATGGCGGTTAGAGTATGTTGTTCGTACGGGTGTGAAACTGACAACGGATGGATATTATCGTGAGTATTTAGACTATTCGCGCTATGTTGGAACCGATTTAGATCGCGATTTGAATTTGACGGCGCGGATGGATACGAACCTTTGGGGGGCGTTTACAATGGGCCCGTATTTACAGTATCGATTGGCCAAAGCGCGCGACGCCGAACACTATGGCAGCAACCTGACCATTGGCGTTTCATTTAATTACATAACCAAATTTGGTTTGAAATAGTCCAATCAATTGTGATGTGTACCTTTATTCCCCCTGGGGCAGGTACAGGTTGTTGTTCGTCGCTGGCCCCGCGGTCAATGAACCACTGGTTTTTCCTTTGAATGTTTTGGACACTGTGTCATAAAATCCTGCGGCGTTGTTATAGACCGCGGGAACATAATTCATCACATATTCACCATTTACCTTGATCCATGCATAGTACACACGATGTCCCGCATCAATACGGTTGCCACCAGTATTTCCAAATATTCCGATTGGTGCGGTTGGTGTAACAAAACTCTCTGATTTCGATTGTATATCACTTTGTCCAGATGTCTCATCAAAAACACTGAACGTCAACACACCATCTTTGACCTTCAGATTTGTTTTATAAATATGTCCAACTGTTCGGGTTATATTACTTACAATTTGAGCACCACTACTCCAGTTACCCAATAACGTATCACCATTATTGTTGCCCGAAAAGCCAAATTGTGGGCCGCCTTGCGTAGCACGTGATTGGAATATATAATTAGATCTCAACCCGTTGCAATAATACCGAATTTCCATTTCCACATCGTCCTGATCTGGCGTAATACCAGTATTCACATATGTATCGGACGCATTCTGGACATATTCCACGGGCGTATAGCCCGCGGGCAGGATAGTGGGGGCATTTTCTTCCACTGTCAGATTATTCGCCATATCGGTATTTTGGGGCTCTTCGACATTGTACTGAACTATCAGCCACTTATCATTTGGACCTGTAGTAAATGTTATTGGTGTATTAGCTGTTGGTGACGGTTGCCTGACACTGTTTGTACAGCTCACAACAGGGACCGACAATGACGGTATATCGTCGCTGGCGGTCGAGGCGAATGACAATACTGCCTGGGTGCTGTTGCTGTTATAACGCGCAGTATATGAAGTATTGGGCTTGCATGGAATACGTACAGAATATCCATTCACTGTATACCTCCAATAATCGCCTGACTTTGGAAACCATCCATGAATTCTGGTCAAGTTATTTTTATCGAACAGATTACGATTTGTATCTGTGGATACCAGCGCCCGTATTTCCCAGAGCCAGCATTTATCGGGCTCCGCAGGGTCGTATTCGGCGCAGATAAATTCATTGTTTAATCCGTTGGCCAGTGCGCTGTTAAATGTTTCCGCGGTCACCAAATCATCCATCTGTTCTGCGTATGTGCCGCTGTCTTGGTAAACGCCTTTACTGCCCACATTGCCCGCGACGCCTGTGTATGTTAGCACACTATTCGAATCGTTGGCTGGGACCGCATCTTGTTTTGCATCCAGTGCGGTTTTTGCCGCACCCGCCGTTGGCAATGAATTATCCGATGTACTGGTCCCCATAGTGTCCGTCACTGTGCGCGGAATATTTTGACCCGATTCGGTACCGAATGTGACGGCTTTGGTGCCCGATTGGCCGGGGAAATTGTCCTGAAGTGGTGCCATTTGTTCGGTCACAAAGCCGACGGTCGTAGCGACTTTCCCATCCGAAACTGTGTCGGTTGCAATCGCCGAAAGCCCGATAAATCCCGCAAAAATTACAAACAATAATTTTTTCACAACATCCCTCTTTTTACTTACACACATTATGGACATAAACGAACGTTTATGTCCCCCCTTTTTCGTCAAATTTTTTTCACAGTAAAATCAATAAAGCAAATTTTTAAAAAAACACTGGACATAAACGTTCGTTTATGTCCACCCGAATCGGTCAGGAAAAAATCGCCGTCACCCCGACGAAAGTCGGGGCCTCTGCAGATACAGTGAGACTGAATAGACCCCGTGTCGGAGCACGGGGTGACGGCGGAAATTGTGCGGGGCGACAGCGCATGCGCCGATTGCGTCCACTACCCCGCCAGGTGCTACCTGGCACCCCTTCGCCAGCGAAGGGGACGAACGGTCTCTGCAACACCGCAGAGATACCGTGTCAAGCACGGTATGACGGCGGAAAAACGGGGCAACAATGAAAAAACGAATCGGGAAAAATTATTTATGATTTTTACTTTTTAACTGGATATCGCGCAGTTTTTTATATTCGCCATCCAGTGCGACCAGTTCGGCATCTGTGCCACGTTCGATGATGCGGCCATCTTTGATGACACAGATAATATCTGCATCAAAAACCGTCGATAATCGGTGCGCAATAACGAATGTCGTGCGCCCCACCATCAAATCACGCAATGCCGATTGAATCAATTTCTCGCTTTCGGTGTCAAGGGCGGATGTAGCCTCGTCCAGTAATAATATCGGTGCGTCTTTCAGTATCGCGCGCGCAATCGCAATGCGTTGTTTTTGCCCCCCAGACAGCAATGCACCCCCTTCGCCGACACAGGATTTATAGCCGTCGGGTAATGCGCGTATAAATTCATCTGCATTCGCCGCACGCGCAGCCGCCACAACGGCATCATGTGTTGCGTTCGGTGCACCGTATTTTATGTTCGCTTCGACTGTATCATTGAACAAGAACACATCCTGGGACACATCGGCAATATTTCGACGTAACGATGCCAGAGTGTATTTCCGAATGTCGGTGCCATTGATAGCGATAATGCCATCTGTCGGTTCGTAAAAACGTTCTAACAGATTAAATATTGTCGTTTTGCCGCCGCCACTGGGGCCGACCAGCGCGCAAACTTGGCCTGGGGCAACGTGCAGATTTATATCATGCAATATCGGTTCGCCATCAATATAGGAAAAATTGACATTTTTAAATTCAACCGATGGTTGGACGGCACGTAATTCCTTGGCACCACGAATGTCACGAATGTCGGGTTTTGTGTCCAAGAAATTGAACAAAACTTCGGCAGCAAGCAGGCCATGTTGGACCGTGTCGCCTGTGCCAGTAATTGCCTTGGCCGGTTTATATGCGGCAATCAATGCCAACAAAAATGCAGTGAAATCACCCGTTGTGATTGAACCCGTGACAATGAAATGCCCACCCAGAATCAGCGCAAAACAAAGCCCAATAGAAATCATCAATTCCAGTAATGGTGATTGAATCGCCGCCGCCTGGGTCGTTTTATATGAATTTATCATAGACTGGTCAAGGACATTGGCGAACTTTCGGGTTTCGACATCTTCGTTCGCAAATGCCTGGATCGTTTTAATTCCGCGTAATGTCTGATTTAAATGCTGGGACACGATGTTCGCAATACCAAACGATTGGCGCGAAAGTTTCCTGCGCCGACGCATAATTATCGTCAATGGTACAACAATCGCAGGTACCAAGAAAATCAAAATCGCACAGACCTGGGGCGCATAGTATATCATCAAACCCAATGTTATAACTAATGTCGCCAATTGCTGGACCAGTGACAGGATGTTTTCGGTCACAAGGCGCAATACCGCCCCAGATTGTACATAGAAATAATTCAAATGTTTGCCGACACCATCACCGTAAAATCCTGAAATTCCCATGTGCACCATATGCGAGAAAATTCGCCGTTGCAGTGCGGCACTGGCGCGCAGTCCCGCCTTGGATATCAATAATGCGCGGGCGTAATTAAATGCACCCTTGGCACCAAATGCGACAATAATCAACAGGCCGACGATGTATGTAGACTGCATATTCTTGTCAATAAAGGCATTGTCAACGACACGTTGAACCAGTGTGATTGAATAGCCTTCGGCGCCGGCGGCGCAAATAGTCGCAATAATCCCCAACGCCAGCAATTTCCACTGGGGGCGTCCAACCTCGCGCCAGATGCGACCATAAAGCGACCATTTGATGCGTTCGTTCGATGTGTCGCCATGAAAAAGTTTTTTTATCTTTTCAAATATTTTCATCATAATGCCATAATTATAGAAATTTCACGCGCGCCTGTAAAGAAAATATTTAATTTGTTCGATATTATCCGGGAAACGCGTGCAAGAAATAACAGGAAACGGCCACGTTCCGCGGCCGTTTCGATTTGTTCGTTATGTCACAACCTTACATCATCCCAGGCATTCCGCCAGGCATCGGATTCGCCGACGATTTTTCTTCGGGAATTTCTGACATAACCGCCCCAGTCGTCAACAATACGCCTGCAGTTGATGCCGCCGCCATAATCGCAGTTTTTACAACTTTGGCCGGGTCGATAATACCAGATTTCATCATATCGACATATTCATCGGTCTGGGCATTGTATCCGAAGTTATATTCTTTGGATTCAGACACTTTGCCGACGACGATTTCGCCCGATACGCCCGCGTTTTCTGCAATCTGGGCACAGGGGGCGACAATCGCGCGACGGATGATATCGATGCCGACATTTTGATCGGTGTTTTCGCCTTGGACTTTTGCCAATGCTGCAACCGCCCGTACCAGCGCGACACCGCCACCAGCGACGATACCATCGGCAACCGCCGCGCGCGTTGCAGCCAGTGCGTCATCAACACGGTCTTTCTTTTCTTTTACTTCGACTTCGGTCATACCACCAACTTTGATAACTGCGACACCACCAACCAGTTTTGCCAGCCGTTCTGCCAGCTTTTCGCGGTCATAGTCACTGGTGCTGTCTTTGATTTGTTTGCGAATTTCGTCGGCACGTGCAGCAATTGCGCCTTTGTCGCCAGAACCGCCAACAATCAGCGTTGACGATTTATCAACAACGATTCGCTTTGCCGAGCCCAAAACCGAGGGTGTAATATTATCAAATGTCATACCCATATCATCCGAAATCACGGTTGCGCCCGTGACAATTGCGATATCCTGCAACATCGCTTTGCGGCGGTCGCCGAACCCAGGGGCTTTGACTGCACAGACTTTCAATCCGCCACGCAGACGATTCAAGACCAGTGTCGCCAATGCTTCGGATTCAACATCTTCGGCAATAATCAATAATGGTTTACCTTGTTGGGCGATTGGTTCCAAAATGGGCAATAAAGCCTGCAGACCTGTGATTTTCTTTTCTGATACTAATACCGCCGCGCCATCCAGTTCAGCCAGCATTTTTTCACTGTTGCTGACGAAATATGGTGACATAAAGCCCTGGTCAAATTGCATACCTTCGACGACATCAATTTCTGTTTCTAATCCTTTGGCTTCTTCGACCGTTATAACACCTTCTTTGCCGACGCGTTCCATCGCATCTGCAATCTTTTTTCCGATATTTTCGTCGCCATTGGCCGAGATAGTTGCAACCTGGGCAATTTCCGAACTGTTTTTGACCGGGCGTGCATGTGATTCAATGTCTGCAACAACGGCATTTGTCGCGATATCAATTCCGCGCTTTATGTCCATTGGGTTCATCCCCGCCGCGATAACACGGCGTCCTTCGCGTACAATTTTTTGGGCAAGAACTGTTGCAGTTGTCGTTCCATCGCCTGCATCATCGCCCGCTTTTTTCGCCACTTCTTGAATCATGCGCGCGCCAATGTTTTCAGTTGGGTCTTTTAATGATACGGCTTTTGCGACGGTCACACCATCTTTGGTTGCAGTTGGTGCGCCATAGGATTTATCAATGACCACTGTGCGCCCTTTGGGCCCCATAGTAATTTTTACTGCGTTCGCCAGTTTATCTACACCAGCCGCCAGTTTATCTGTGTCGAAAATAATTTCTTTTGCCATAATTTATCCCCTTGTTATTTAATTATACCTAAGATATCTGATTCTTTTATCAGAACATAATCTGTTCCGTCAATTTTAACCTCGTTCGCAGATGATGCCCATTTAGCAAACAAAACGACATCGCCATTGGCAACGCTCATCGGAACGCGGACACCATGTTCGAATACGCCATCACCAACTGCAACGACACGTCCCCGTGACGGTTTTTCTTTTGCCGTATCTGGGATGATGATTCCGCCTGCGGTTTTATTCTCTTCTTCTATTCTTTGGATTAAGACATAGTTATTTAATGGTTTAAACATATTGGCTCCTTTTTTATAACCATAAACCTGATGCGATAGATATAGTAAAGAAAAAGACGATTTCAAGTGCAGGTATTTTTCCCCTTTGTTTTTAAGACGGGGGTAATATACAAAAATCGGTCGCACAAAGATGTGCGGCCGATTGTTCAGTATTTTCCGTGATTATTCGTTCGTCAGTTGCAATTCTATGCGACGATTCATTTGCATACTGGCGGCATCAGTGCCCAGTTCCAGCGGGTGCAGGTCACCAAAACCACTGGGGATCAATCTGCGTGGCGAAACGCCATTTTTAACCAATTCGTTCACAACCGCGCGCGCACGCAGTAATGACAGTTGCATATTGTCGCGGTATGCACGATTCCCAGGCACTACAGGCATTTTATCTGTGTGACCATCAATTCGGATAATCCAATCTACATCCGATGGAATCTTTGATTCAAAGTCTTTGATGACATCGGATATCAATTTTAATTGCTGTTTGCCTTGGGCGGATAATTTATACGAACCGGTTGGAAACAGAATATCGCTGGATACAATAAAGCGGTCGCCATCGGGTTCAACCGACGAAGTATTCCCAATTGCGCGTTTTACCGACCGATAGAATTCCGATTGATATTGTTTCATATCCTGTAATTCGGCGATTTTGTCCGCCAGCGCGCGATTCAGGTGGTCGGACATTTCAATGTATTTTGCTTCTTGCTCTTTGGATTCGGCCTCTATTTTATCCAGTGCATCATTCAGACGTTTTAATTCTTCCTGGTATTCGGCGGTTTTTGCGGCCATTTGTTCGGTCATCTGGGATTGCAGTTCACGGCGTTCCTGTTCCAGTTTTGTAAATTCCTCTTTTGCAATCAGCGCCTGGTTTAACTGTTCGCGTAATTCAGCAATTTCGGCGGTTCGTGTGGCAATCATTTCATTGGATTCGGCGATTTGTTGCTGGGCGGCTTCGTCACTGGCCTGTAATTCACCGACACGAATTTCGTACGCGTTGATTAAATCCAGTATAGACAGGTCTTTTGCATTCAGGTCGGCTTCGGCCGTTTCCAATTGTGCTTTGGCGTCTTCCAGACGGGCGCGCGCCTGAATCAACAGACGGGTTGCTTCTTCTTCATCGGCCTGCATTTGGCGAATTTTTTCACTCTGTTCCGCATTGATTTGCTTCAAGTCGGCGATTGTTTGGACCCCGGTACGTTTGTTAAACACACTGGTTGTTGTCCACAAGAATACGAACACAATCAGCAGAAATATCAATATGATGACCAGATTTGAAAACAAATCCACAAATGCGGGCCATGTATTTGTCTTGGTATGAAAGTTTTTATTGAACATTGTTTTCCTCTCTCTTGGTTTTTACTATTGTATGTCGGTGAAACGTTCGTCCATATCCTGGATTGTTGTTGCGATTTTATTCAGACTGGATTCAATTTTTGGCAAAATTCCGATATCGGCGTGTGAAACATTGGTGCGCGTGGCCAGCAAGTCTTCAACACTGTGAAAAATAGCATCCTGGGCCAGTTGAATTTGGATGGCAAGAAATCCGACAACCAAACTGCCACCAAGACCAAGCAGTGAACTGGTAAAAGCGGTCGCCATTCCGCCCAGCGGTTGAGACAGACCGACCTGCATAGTTTCAAGAACGCTTTCGTCATTAAAGTTCAGGTTGCTTATCAATTCTGCAAATCCGCCAATTGTCAAAATCAGTCCCCAAAATGTCCCAAGTAATCCCAAAAATACCAAAGTGTTGACAATATAGCGTACCGATTCGCGATCGTCTTCAAAACGAATCAGTATCATATCCATTATCCCGCGCAGACCATTTTCATTTAAATTTCGTGGTCGCCCGCGCAGTAATACGGCAACCGAATACAGCAGGCGAGGGGGCAATTTTACACCGCGATTCCCGCGCGAATATGCGTTCAACCACCGATATTCGGGTAATAACCGAAACATCTTGGTAAAGCAAATGATAATGCCGAAAAGTGTCGTGCCAATAATAACACCGTTCAGGTATATATTCGCCGTTGCAATTGCGAAAAATGTGCGATAAAACACAATGCCAATGCACAAAATCAGTGCAGTGAAAAGTGTCATTATGTTAAGTTTTCTGTGAAAGTTATCCATTTTTTTCTCTCGTTACACATCTATCATAGAAAAATTTATAAACCCATGTCAATAGAGATTATTGTTTGGGAATATTTTTTTAACAGGTAAAAAAACGTCATTTGGTATGATTATTTTTTGAATAAAAAACTTGTGTTTTAATATTTATATTCTAATATATATGTGTTGTAACAGGAACGGAGAATTCATCTATGATAAAGAAATCAGGCATTTGGGCATTACGCATACTGCGCATTATGGGGATTGTTGTTGCAGTCGCGGTGTTCGCGGGGCTTGGGTTTTATGCGTTGCGCACGCATAATTCGCACATTACAAAGATGGATGCGATTGTAAATTCGCCCTGTGCATCGCATTTTCGCGATAGTAATTCGACACTGTTGATGAATGATGCGCCCGATGTCAATAACAATCGTGAAATTGCCTCGGCGGAATCATTGCGCATATCGTATGAATATATCTCGGGCCCGGGTGGACCGGCGTTTAATACAAATATTTCGCCAACTGAATTGGCCCAGAATATTAAAATTACCCCGTGGATTCGTGGCCGTTGGTCGATGCCTAATCCATATATGATCGAATTCAGACCCGATGGTGATTGGCCAGCAGAAACAAAATTCAATGTAAAAATTGGTGACAATGTATTCGCGCGTGATGTTCGACCGAATCGTCGCAGTATATCATTCAAAACGGCACCAATGTCGGCCACCGTTGATTTGTTTAATATCTATCCATCGGCGGGCGACGAACGTGCGGTGGTTGGGGTGGCGGCTGTGTCGTTCAGTCATCCAATTCAGACGCGTGACTTTGCCGACAAAGTATCAATTCGCAGCAACGGTCATCGCATAGACTTTGATGTAAAAATCGATCGATATATGCGCACGGCGATTATCCGCACTGCGCCAATCCAGATTGATGATTCAACGCATACCTTGCGATTAAAGTTGAATCGTGTCAGTGATGCTGCGGGTAAATCGCGCAGCGAAAAGATTACCGCCAAAGCACGCATAGAATCGGGGGATAATTTCTTTAAAATTTCGGATTTAGAAACGATAACGGCCGATGATAAAACGGGTAATCCGCAACAAATTATTCTTTTGACTATGACATCGGCGGCGAACAAAAATACCCGATGGGACAATATGTTGCATGCCTATTTATTGCCACGTAATGCGCCAAGTGATACGGATACAGCCGAACCCCATGAATGGGCAAATGACGAAGTGACAGCCGATGTTATAAAACAGTCTGAAAAATTGAAACTGAACCGTGTGAACTTTGTGAATCCATCTGGTACATACCAATATGCTTTTTCGTACAGGGTATCTGATAATGTACCACGGTTTCTTTATGTCACTGTACAACCAGGAATTAGTTCAAGTAATGGATTTGTGTCGAAAAATGGTGTCGCGCGTGTGATTGATGTTGCATATCCGGCGCGTCGTGTGACTATCGCAGGTGATGGCGCATTATTGTCGTTGGCGGGTGATAAAAAACTGGGGATTGTTGCACGCGGTGGGGTCGACACGGCCTTTGTGAATCTTTATAAAATAGAATCAAATGCAATCAATCATCTGATTACCCAGACATACAATTTATTTTCAAACCTTGCGTTTCGGGCCCCGTGGGTGTTCGATGCATACGATATGTCGGTGGTTTTCCAGAAAAAAATTCCATTTGCCGATGCATCAATGGATCGGGTAAATTACGCCGCATTGAACCTTGGCGAATATCTTGATCGTACCTATAACGACAAAACGGGGATATTCATTGTTAAAACTGGTGCGTCTGAAAATGCAGCGGAATACAGCGATGCGCGATTGATATTGCTGACCAATATGGGAATTATTCGCAAAATAAACCTTGATCGTACATCGGTTGTGTTTGTGTCGCATTTATCAAACGGCGCGCCTGCGGGCGATGTTGATGTAACTGTATTAGGACGTAATGGATATCCGATATGGGCGGGTGTCACAAATTCTGATGGTCGGGTTGATATTCCGAATTTCGCCTGGGATGAATATCGTAATGAAAAGGAACCAGTTGCAATCGTTGCACGTACGGGTGACGATGTGTCATTTATTCCGTATAATGCCGATCAATCAGAAAGTGCCGAATATTCTAAATTTGATGTTGGGGGCGCATATACGACGAATATGGCACCGCTACAGTCATTTATATTTTCTGACCGTGGCATATATCGGCCATCTGAATCGGTCACAATTGGTGCAATAATTGAAAACAAGAATTTTACATCGGTTGGTGGAATACCAATCAAAATAGAAATAACAGATTCACGTAATCGTACAATTTTCGATAAAAAAATATCTTTGGCGGCGGACGGAATGTTCGATGTGACGTATAAATTATCTGGTGATGCACCATTGGGAAAATATGATGTAAATATTTACTCTTTGAATAATCGCGGGCATATCCAAGACACAATTGGTACAGGTAATTTTATGGTCCAAGAATTTGTTCCCGATACTATGAAAATGATGGCGACAATCAAAGGTTCGGATACAAATGGATGGATATTACCAAACGATGTGACCGCAAATGTTTCGTTAAACAACCTTTATGGTACACCTGCGACCGATCGCCGAATCAGCGCGACGGCAACATTGCGACCGATAGATTTTGTGTTTGACGAATATTCTGGGTATAAATTTACACCGAATTTTATATCGAATGCTGGGACTGCGAATGGTTTTGCGCGTGCGTCACAAACTTTTACTGCAACCCCAAACGATGCGCGCACCGATGCGGATGGAAATGCGACATTGGATATCAAGTTTGATCGCGAAATTCCGCTTGGCACGTATATGTTGAATCTGGTCATCAATGGTTTTGAGTCAGGCGATGGAAAAAGTATTCAAACGATTATTAAATCGCGTGTTTCGAATATGAAGTATCTGGTTGGATATCGTTCACCATCTGATTTGTCGTATGTCGCGCGTAATGCAACGCGTAATATAAAATTCATCGCATTGGGCCCAGATGGCAAAGCCATGGATGTCGATAACATTACAATGAAGTTGGTAAAGCGCGAAAATCTGACCAGTTTGGTAAAAGATTACAGTAATCACTATAAATATCAAACTGTGGCCAATGACACAATTGTGTCCCAGTCCCAGATTGCGATACCCGCCACGGGTACAGAAATAAAACTGAATACCGCATCGGGCGGCACATATTACCTGCAACTATCGAATACGAATGGGGACATACTTGCCAATATTGAATATTTTGTTGCATCGGATGAAAATGTCGAAATGCGCAGTGATTCACGTGCAGAATTACAAATAAAACTGGATTCAACCGAATATAAACCTGGTGATACGATAAACATTGGAATTGTCGCACCTTATGCTGGGACGGGGTTGATTACAATCGAACGCGACAAAGTTTACGCACATGCGTGGTTCACAGCGACGACGACTACATCAACCCAGAAAATTACGATTCCTGATGATTTTTCAGGTACAGGTTATGTGAATGTTTCGTTTGTTCGGGATATCAACAGTCGTGATATTTTTACCACCCCGTATACTTACGCGGTTGCGCCGTTTTCTACGCGTATTGACAAACATAAAATCAATATAGATATGGATGTCCCCAAAACGGTACGTGATAATAAATTACCAATCAGTATTACGACGAATCGTGATTCGCGTTTAATGCTGTTTGCGGTGAATACTGGGATTTTACAGGTGGCAAACTATCAAATTCCAAATCCGTTGAAACATTTTTTCCAGAAATCTGCGTTGCAGGTTGATACATATCAGATATTGTCATTATTGTTGCCTGAATATAATATTTTACGCGAAGTTGCCAAAACAGGGGGCAGTGATTACAGCTCTGATTTTGATGGTATTGATACGCCATTGACTAATCCATTTGGACGCAAAACATTGCCACCGGTTGCGTTTTATTCGGGGATATTGGATGTCAAAGCGGATACACCACAAAGTGTGACCTTTGACATACCCGAATATTTTAATGGTGCGGTCAGTGTTTATGCTGTTGCGGCGGGTACAGGCACAATGGGGGCCACGCATGATGAAACACGCGTGCAATCCCCAGTTATAATATCGGTGTCGGCGCCAACATTTGTTGCGCCCAATGACGAATTTACAGTGAATACCGTTGTATCTAATCTGTCGGATGATGCCAAAGAATCCGCGTCGGCGCATATCGATGCGACGGTAAATGGAAAATTAAAGAAAATTGAAAATCCAACTGGTAATTTACAAATTCCTGAAAACACCGAAAAACTTTGGACATTTAATGTCAATGCAGAATCGACCCCTGGGGTTGCCGATATAAATGTGGCTGCGACTTTGTTTGATGGCGAAAATCACGCAATTGCGTCGCGCAGAACTACACATAATATGTCTGTGCGTCCGATATCGCCATTTACAACAAATATCAAAATTGGAAAATTAGATGGTGCACATACGACATTAAAACATATCGGAAACAATATGTACGGCGAAAAGTTGACGCGTCGAATCTATGTGTCAGATTCGCCAGTGATACTTGCGCGCCCGATGTTTATGTATTTATCAAATTATGACTTTTCGTGCACAGAACAGATGATTTCGCGCGCGATGCCGTTTGCGATATCCCCAGACAACCAATTGCTGGGCACCAATAATGCCGCCGAACATATCACGGATACTATTCGGGTATTGGGTAATCGACAAAATGATGATGGTTCATTTGCACTGTGGAATTCAGGTGCGCGATCAATTGATAATGAATCTGATGCGTTGACGGCGTCTTTGACGGCGTACGCGGTTGAGTTTTTAACATTGGCGCGACACGCAGGGTTTAATGTTCCGCAAAATATGCTGTCACGTGCAATCGATTTTCTGCGTTCGTATGCGGGTGATAATACTGTATCGTCTGGTGACGTAATGGCACGTGCGATGGCGATATATACATTGACCCAAAATGATTATGTCACAACCAGTTATATCGAATCTTTGGAAGAATATATGGATGAAAATATGCCAGATTGGCAATCGGGCATTATTGGCGCATATATTGCCGCGTCGTATAAAATGCTGAAGCAGACCGAAAAAGCCTTTAATATGATTTCCAGATATAAGTCTGGGGCGGCGAATAATTATACTATGTTTGATAATTCCGTTGCGAATGATGCACGATACGAATATATTGCGCGTCGGTACTTTGATATGAAAACGACGGCATTGCCCAAAAGTGTCACAGATTATATAAATGCGGGAAATTACGATTCATTTACTGCGGCGGCAATTGTGATGGCTGTGTCAGGTGTAAAATCTGATAAAGGCGCGTCAATATTAGACAGTATATCCATCGCAGGAAACAATAAAAATATAAAGACAGAATTAAATTCAGATATTGTTGTTGCCGATGTCCCAATCGATTCAGACAAAGTCCAAATAAATTGTGAAAAATGTGCACGTGATACAAATATGTTCTATACATTTGTGACCATGGGGTATCCGCGTGATGTGCACAGTGCATCTAATGGAATTGAAATTACGCGTAAATACTATGACCCCGACGGGCACGAAATTACCGATGGTAATATTGGTGATATTGTCGATGTTAAAATCGTGGCGCGTACACGTGGTGGCACCGATAAAATTGCAAATGCAGTGATATTGGATTTGTTGCCGGGTGGATTTATTCCGATATCAGACAGTTTGATCGGTGATGCCGAATTTACCGAGGTTCGTGAAGATAGAATAATTATCTATACGAATTTATCGCGCGGTCCATCGACCTTTACGTATCGTGCCCAGTTGTCGGCTGCGGGTCGGTTTGCTGTTCCGCCCATAAATGCATCGGATATGTATAACCCGGAAATCAACGCAGTGGGAAAGTCGGGGACTTTCACGGTTTCAAATGCGACGGATTAAACGAATTTTATTGAAAGTTGGAATTGTGGTTGGTGTGCTGGGGTGCATCTGGCTGGTGATATGGGCTTTTTTTACGCCGCCATTATTGGGTGATGTTTCTTTTTCGCGCGCATATTATGATCAAAATGGTAAATTATTGCGCATAACACTGAGTGACGATGACAAGTATCGTATATTTACACCGCTGTCTGAAATCAGTCCGTACATCGTAAACGCGGTTGTTTTATACGAAGACAAACATTTTTATCGTCATATCGGGATAAATCCTGTATCATTGATTCGTGCGTTTCGTCAATACGCATCTGGGTCGGCACATCCGGTTGGGGCGTCGACCATAACGATGCAGGTTGCGCGGATGAAATACGATTTGAACAGCAAAACCGTATCGGGCAAATTGTTTCAAATTATTGCCGCAGTGTATATTGATTTGTTTTATTCTAAATCTGAAATAATCCAAGCATATCTGAACCTTGCGCCATATGGTGGTAATATAGAAGGTATCGGCGCCGCCGCCGCAATATACTTTGATACAACGGCGCATGATTTAACGAAAATCGAATCGATTACACTGGCGACCATCCCCCAAAATCCGAACAAGCGCGGTTTAAATACTGCCCAAGGAATACGAAACATTGAAAATATGCGCACAAACTTGGTCGCGCGGTGGATAGAGCAATATCCATCAGATGCGAATCTGGTCACATTGGCGCAAATGCCATTGAATGTACGCAAAGTCACCGATTTGCCATTTTTAGCACCACATTTTATTGATAATATGAATACACGCGAAACAATTAAAAAGTCTGAAATCAAAACGACATTGGATTACAATTTACAACAAAAATTGGAACGTGCATTAAAATCGGAAATTATATCGCGTAAATCAATTGGTATAACAAATGCGGCGGCAATATTGGTAAACTATAAGACGATGGAAACACTTGCATACATTGGGTCGTCAGACTATTTTAATCGTGAAATATATGGTGAAAATGATGGTGTGCGCGCACGGCGCAGCCCAGGTTCAACACTAAAACCGTTGATTTATGCAACGGGTATAGATATGGGGTTGATACATGAAATGTCGTTATTGGGTGACAGGCGGGTGAATTTTGGTGTCTATGCACCCGAAAATTCAGATAATGAATTTTATGGGCCAATTTTGGCGCGCGATGCATTGACGCATTCGCGTAATATACCTGCGATAAATTTGTTGCGCGATATTGGGGTCAAGAATTTTTATTCTGTGTTGCAAAAATCCGGTGTTTCTAATTTACAATCGCCCGAACACTATGGGGTTTCAATTGCACTTGGTGGGGCCGAGGTTTCTATGTTGGAATTGGCCGATATATATGCGACGATGGCAAACCTTGGACAACGGCGCGCAATAAAGTTTGAAAAAGACACACCAGATTTGGAGTATGGCCAGATACTCTCGCCCGAGGCGATGTTTATGACAATTGATATGTTGGGGCATCAATCTGTGCCGACACGAAAAATCCCATTTGCAAAAAATGCGCAGCGGGGGCTGCATCATTATTGGAAAACTGGCACATCATCGTCGTATCGTGATGCATGGACCGCCGGAATATTTGGTGATTTTGTTTTAATTGTGTGGGTTGGAAACTTTGACGGTACGCCAAATAACGCATTCAGTGGTGCGCGTGCAGCGGCACCGATATATTTTGCGTTGGCGAATTCTGTTATTGATTACTATGCAACACATGGTACCCCGATATCAGACAACAACTTTATGACCCCAGAATTAAATATCATCAGTGTTGATATGTGCGAAATTGGCGGAAATATTGCGGGGCCATACTGTCCCAACAAAGTTCAGTCGTATTTTATTCCGGGGAAATCGCCGATAACACGTAATTCGGTTCATCGTATGATTGCAATAGACAATAAAACGGGTCTGCGCGCGTGCAGCCCCGATGCCCCAGATACGCATATGGCGGTCTATGAGTTTTGGGACGGCGAATACCTTGATATGTTTCGACGGGCGGGTATAAAACGCAAAACGCCGCCCGCATTTATGCCGAATTGCAGTTTCGATGATGTGGCCGATGATACATCTGCGCCGATGATAGTATTTCCACTGGCGGATACAAAAATTGTGATAACATCTGATGACGATTATGCCAGTGTGGGTATAATGGGAATCGCGACGACAAACAATTCAAAGATATTATGGTTTTTAGATGACAAAGCCCTTGGGTCAACCAAGACAGGTGAAACGATGGAATATAATGTACCAATTGGTGAACACAGTCTGAGAGCAATTGATACTGTTGGCACTGCTGTTCAAATACAATTCAGTGTTGTGAAATAGAAAAAACAAACGGAATCAGATGATTCCGTTTGCTGACTTATTTGCCATTTGATTGTTTTGCACGATTTTGTTCGTGTTGTTCAACGGCATTTGCAACAGTTTCTATTTGTAATAACTGGTTTTCTAATGCGGTCCGCTCTGAACTTTTATAGCCTGTTTCGGCGT
>Ga0310786_10004945_pt1 | contig 18302 bp, 45 predicted proteins | sample AusTroGonzalo_MG_FD_203881 | JGI IMG/M metagenome (GOLD analysis project Ga0310786, IMG submission 203881) | Bovine rumen microbial communities from tropical cattle in Woodstock, Queensland, Australia - Gonzalo_03 (v2) (version 2) | ecosystem: Host-associated > Mammals > Digestive system >... | reverse complement strand
TGATTGGGGAGCAGTATGTTAATCTTCGTGAGCATGCTAGTTGGCGTAAGTATAAACGGTATGATGAACGGTTAGCTATTAATCATTTGAATAAGTTGAGTAAATCTTATCCGGAATTGGAGATAACCTATAAGAAGAAATAGTGTTTTAATTATGAGGGATGTAATAGGTTTAATAATGCTGGTGACTTTTATGGTTATTGGTTTTGTTGGTTTGATTGTAAGGTTGTGTTAATTGTGAAATTTGATACAGTGAAAGATTTGATTAAGTATTTGGAGCAGTTTAACCCTGAAGCGGAGGTGTTAACTGATATGGGTTTCAGTTGGGTTAAACCGTTCATGGCTACTGCTGAAGAAGATAGGAATAGTAAAATGACTACGAATATATTATATGTTTATGGGGAGTATAATCCATATTATACTAAATATCAGGATTATTATCGGTTAAAGGATTATATTCTTAATGAATTAACTTACAGGTATGATATTGATGATGTTAAGTTATGTTTCCCTAATGGTGAACCTACATATAATTTATTCTATAAAGGAAATTATAGTTTTGATGAACGGAATAAAATCAATAGTGGTATTTTGAAGGATATTTTTAGTATTTGTAATGAGAATGATTGGGATATTTTTGAGGATATTACTATATTGTATGTTAAAAGTAGTCGTCCATGTGTTTTAGAAAAACATTTATAAGTGGAGGGCTATTAAAGATAATATTAACCAAATAATAAATAAAATAAATAAAGGGATTAAATTGAAATTAATAAAAACCAAATTCAACGAACTATTATACTACATCCACGAGGACAACTATAAAAACTACCTCATGCTAAAAATCATCTACACATACGGCCGAAACGCCAGTGAAATATTCAACCTAAAAAACACGGACATAGACACAATAAAAGATACAATAACATTCCACATAAACACAGGCGACATAACCTACCCACTAATACCACAAATCAAAGACGAACTAATCGGCTACATATACGACCAAGAACTAAAACAAGACGATTACATCTTCAGAAGACCTGATGAAGCAATGGAAATAGTAATCAAAAAACTAAACTACTACCTCGACCGGACAGTAGACACATTAAACAAAACAATCGAATTCAACTGTGAAAAACTAACCACCAAAGACTTCAAAATACTACGAGGACAACACTTATTCCTAGACGGAGCCAAACTACACGTCATCCACGACTTATACAGGAATAGTAACATACAATCAACAAAAAAGAATATCAATTATAACGAACTAGTAGAACTAAAATTCCCATGCAACACCCTAGACAAAGTATTCCAGGAATTCACTGACTTCAACCTATACACAGATGAAAGATTCGACGACACCGATATATTCACAGTAGGTGACGAAACAGAATCTATCATAATAGAACTCGACTACAATGAACAAACCATTAACTTGATAAGTGATGAGAACGAACTAACAAGTAAAATCGAAGAAGTACCTCCAGCAGAATTATGCCGAATGTTACGCCACATGGACGCCGGAAACTTCAGATTCATCAACGGCTTAAGATTCATTAAAAATTAACATTTACTTATCCAACAACGATTTTAACACAATAACCATATAAAAACAGACAATAGTTTAATAGCTCTAATAACAATGGTGTGGCTTTAGTTTTAGAATATATTATACTCTTTACCAGACAAGAAAATGTTAATTGTTATACTAAACTCCTGATGCTGAATATCCGGGATATTCTCCTCACTAATCATAACATTCTTCATAGCAGACTTATAAATAGACTTCAACTTCTCAGGATTAGTTTTAATATAAGTCTCATGAATCATATTCTTACTCCGACCCTGTAATTCATCAATATACTCCGCACTCAAACCAATATTAGATGCATGAAACTTCCGGAGAGTATGGCTGCGGAAGAAACGATACTTACCCTTGAAACCCCAACCCATACCATCATTAATCTCCTGAAACCTAGCTAATAAAGTAGAAGCACTAAAATCAAATAAAGGGTCAGATAGTTTAACACCCGGTCTTGTTTTCAAATACTTAACAATCTCACGGCTAGCTTCAGGGCTACAGAAAGTATAATAATATTTATCGGTCTTAATTCTTTTCAAATAGAATGTAGGGACCACATTCCTTTTATGCTCCAAAGTGTTTAGGATTACTTCGATATCTCCGCCATCATGATAATCCTGTGTACCTGTAATGAATTGTTCCACAGTTAATGATAATGTTTCGGCTTTAGCAGTGCCGCTGCTGGACATGAATAATATGACTGCTCGTAGATCCACACCAACAATCTCCAATGCTTGACGAATATGTTTTTTAGTGGGGAGGTCGAGGTAGTTGGTTTCGTATAGTTTATTGTATTTAACGTCAGGTAGTGTGGGTATTTCAATTTCAAAATGACGATAAAATGTTTTGACTTTGCTGAAGTATGTTCGGACAGTATTGGGGCTGCTTTTACTTTTGAGTAGGTAGTTGCGGTAGTTTAGTAGTCTTTTTTTGAGTTTCCTGTTTTTTAATGGTATGCCTTGGTTTTCTTCAGCTATTGCTTCGTCGATGAGGGTGGTTAGTGTTTCTTGGTGGTATTCCATGTAGTTTTTTAGGGCGGATTCGTATCCTTGTTTTGTGGATTCTTTTACGTTTCGGTCTCGGCAGAATTTTTGGAACAATCTATTATTAAACATACAATGTATAATATATATTAATTGATTTATATTATTTATTCTCACTTCTTTTCTTTAGTGTAATCATAAATCTAACACCAAAACTTTTAAATAGAAACTTTTACAGATAACAATATACAAGTATACATCCAAGTATACTCAAAGAAAAATACCCAAAGAAAAAAACGTAGGAGATGATTTCAAAATGCTTATACAAACCTAGACAACAGTAGCACTAATTTTCAACATAACACAATGTAACTAGACTGTAGACTATAAAAAAAATTAAGTGAGATGTGGTTATATGGGTTCAAGGAAAATTCCTTATGACGAAGTTATCAGCGGAAGAGTGACTGCTGAAGATAAATATTTGATGAAAAAATATAAAGTAAATGTTCGTGATGCTGTTAAATGGTATTTGCAACATATAATTAATGATTCCAAAAGAGTGGAACTTCAAAAAGAAAAACTCAAAAAACAAATTTATGATCTAAAATTAGATTTGATTGTTGCGGAAATGGAATTACAAGAATTGGAAAAAGAGGCTGTTGAAAATGGTTAAACGAAGTGTTTCCATAACAGTGGATTGTGATGTATGGGAAGAAGCGGGTTTAAAATTAAATAGCCGTAGTGAATTCTGTGAGAATCAATTAAGATTATTTTTAGAAATGGATAATGATGAAGAAGATCTTATTCTTAAACAGATTCAGGATAAAAGGGAAGAAATATTTATACTGGAAGACAAGCTATGTGCATTTCGTAAAGAAAGATTAAGTAAAGCTAAACAAGGCCCTCTCTTTGAAGAAGCTATGATTAGTATTAATCGCATAAATGAAAGATTAGGTAAAGTGGGTAAGAATCAGATTAAAAAAATAGCTAAAGCTAATCAGGTTCCTTTTGATTTATTGTTGGAACATTGTCGAGTAGAAGGTAATCTTAATATGGTTAATTTTGCGGAGGTGCCTCGTAAGTGATTTGGTGTAATCATTTTTGTTTACGGTTCTGCGACGATTTATGATTCCGGAGCATGGGTTGACCCATGGAAAGATGTTGCCGGGGGTTGAGGTTTAAAGTATAGCAGATTTTTTGTAAATTTTTTTGTTTACATTTTTTTATTTATTATTTATTTATTATTTTATTATTATATTATAATAATATAATATAATATAATATAAAGGAATTTTTGAAGTTTATTATTAGGACAAGGTTTATATACTAGTTTTTATAGAAGTATATTCAAGAATACAAAAGTATTCAATTTACCCAAAGAAAAAAATTTTATGAGATGATAATAATGAGTTACATAGCTATTTACAATACAACTGATGAAGAATGGGATTTATACAAACTTAACCGTGAAACTCGTAACCCTACTGGTGGTAGAGTTTTAGGTGGGGAAGTTAGTATTTCCTGTTTGATTGATGCTGCTGAAGATTATGGTATACCAGCGGAAGCTATTCTGGGTAAGGCTAGGGATGTTGATGTCCCTTGCTTTGAATAAATTATTTTTATGATGGGAGGGTCCTTTTATGGGTCGTTCTTATTTTGATGAGACTGCTAAGATGTATGCTACTAGGTTTCCTAGTTGGAGTTTGGAGGCTTGTATGCGTATGAGTGAGATTTTGGAGGATAAAGGTTATAGTGTGAGTAATGTTTATCGTCTTGGTTGTGATCGTCAGTATCATGATGCTTGGATTGTGTATCGTGCTGATGTTCCTAGGTTGGTGGAACAGTTGTTCCGTCAGCGTATTGTTGTTGAGGTGCAGGCTGAGGGTCATGGTAAGGCATCTATTAATTTTGTTTATGATTATGATGAATCCCATATTTTAGGTGTGGTTAAGTGTTTTTGGAGGAATAATAATCCTGATACTATGGTGGAATCAGTAAAGGAGGATTAATGTTCATGCGTGAGTTGAAGTTTTTTGTTAAGAAATATACTAATAAGGATAACTGGCTGTTGTCCAGTAGGTTATTGTTGGATAGTCTTGGGGGTGGCCGTAGGTTTAGTGTTGAGTGTAGTGATGGTTTTTTGTGGTTTTATGAGTTCTTGGTGGATGATGTTAGGGGTGTGGATGATTTGATTTGCAGGACAAGGATTGGTAGTTGTTGTGAGGATTTGGTTGAGTATTTTGAAGGGTTGGGTTTTAGGGTTGTGTTGCCTGAGGATCATGTTTTGTTTTAGTTCTTTTTTTCTTTTTTATTATTTTTTTTTAAGTTTAGTACCGATAAGTTTATATAGTAGATTATCTAATATATGAGTAGGTGAATACAGAAAGTATTCATTTATAAAAAAACCCAAAGAAGAGATGATTCAAAAATGACTATACAAGAAAAAATATGGATGGACGAACTCCGCCAAGAAATGGAACCAACACCATTACCAACCGAAGACGAAATGGACGAACTAGCAAAATACTACGGAGAGGAATAATATGATACTCCAAATAATCCAATTACTACTAATATCACTAGGATTCAACAATACCAATAGCTATAATGCACCAAGAAGCTTACACCCACAACAAAGATACACACAACCTCAAAGGGTAAGGTTTAATATTTCACCATTAACATTGGTAATACTAACTTTCCTTGGAATGATCCTTTTTGTTTTATTCATATTCCTGTTCATACCAGGAACGGAGTCAAGCGTGGTATATAATCAGTTTGATAATATTATCTAAAACTTTTTTTCTCCTTTCTTTTTTTTTATCCGTTGACTCTATTTAATATATTCCTATTTTTTATAAATATTACTTGTAGACTAAATAATTTGGTCTACTATAAAATCGACTTAGTGTGATGTCTGACCAGTAAAGAAAAAAAGGGGAAATAATTTTAGGGGAGTTCATTCTTTTCATATTTTCTTTTGGAAAGTTAAAAATTTATAGATTTATTGTTTATTAAATTTCAAAAAAAATTCCTTCTCTCTTTTCAAAAAAAAATGAAAAAAAATGATTCTCCTCCTTTTTTTCTTTTATCTATACTTTTTTTAAAATTAAACCCATAACAATTATATAATATTACCTAAATATATTATTAATATGAGATATCTTATCCAACAATATTATAATAAACGAGCGGAATTGAATATGATCCATAACCGTATAGAGGATTCATGGAATCAATTATTCACAGTAGGACCATTCGGACCTATACATCAAGTGCAAACTGGAGTATCAGTTAGCGGCTATAACGATAGCTTAACTAAACCCGCAATAATCCTATACCTCGTAACCAGTAAGGAATTAACCACAGAACAAATCCAATTAATTGAAAAACAATCCAATTCACTACTATTCACAGTAGACGATTGGACTGATATTGATTTAAAAGGATATGGTGAACCAAAAGATAAGCAGAAATATTTTGGTTACAATTTCGTGGTACGTGATATTGTTGCACCAGATATCTTGGAGTCATGGCTAAAAGACTAAAAACTGAGGAGGAAAAATCATATCATGTTGAAGAAGACTAGTATAATGTTCCGTGAAGATGTAAAAGAAGGATACAAACATTACCAGTATTTCATCAGACATTGGACAATGGTATTATCAGCATTTGAAAAAACAATGTGTCCAGTACCAGTATATACTTCAATGGATGTTAACAGTGACTTGATTAAAATAGGATTCCATAATAGTGATGGTGATGAGGAAGGTTACCCTGAAATGTGGGATAACTTAACAAGTTTTCTTAAAGAAGAAGGATTCCATTACCTGCAAGCTAAAAATGAATGGGCAGTTTATATCCACATCGATGATTTCGTAGAAAACGTACTAAGTAAACCAGAATTATACAGATGGGATGGTAGAGAATAATGGTTGAAAAAATCTGTAAAAACTGCACATATTATTTCCGTGATGGATTCTGCACATATCATTTATCATATTGGAGTCCTGATCATACTTGTCCAAAGTTCACAACAGAAGAACTGCCTTTAGATTATGATTTCCTATACCGCCGATGCAAAGACTATATCCGTATTTGTGAAATGTATAATCGCTATGAGGAGTTGCGCAAGAAACATCCTGATGATAAAAGTCTTTCTTGTATTGGTACGAGTAATGAAGATTTCTTCCTGCAATGCTGCTTGAATGATTTGCATCGTGAATTAAGTAAATGGAAAACAAAAAAATAGGAGTAATTATTTATGGATAAGATTAGTTTAAGAAAATATAATAAAATAATGATTGTAATTTTACTTGTAATTATCGCTGTTGAAATTTTATGCTTAGCATATCATATTAACTGGGATTTCCTTGCATGGATATTCTGGATAGTATTAGCATTCGACATAGGAGTAATAGCAAGACCATATTTAATTAAAGAAGATGATGAATAATTTCATCATCTTTGAATTAAATTAATGTTTCAAGTTAAAAGAATATTAAACAAACTTGTTGATGTAGCTATGAAACCCTTAAAAACATTAACCATAACAGAATTAATAAAGGAACTATCCCAATACCCACCAGAAATGGAAGTATACTATGCAACCAAATATGCTTTAGTACCTTTAGAGGTTAAACAATACGAAAACCGTTGCATAGGCATAGACATGAAACAAGCTGAAAAACACAAATACCAAGAAAAATGACCACTTATGATTTTAAAATTAAATATTACTGGATTAACCATTGAAGAAAGAGATGACCTGTTAAGACAATTAGAAGTTATCAAACACCATGTCTACCCGGACTTAAGAGTAAGTTATAGCTTAGTTAAATCTCATCCTAATAGCATCACTATTGACCAGAACATTGAGGATTCGGAAAAAGCATTATTTCTCCTGCAATGCATACAACAATTACACATAACACATAAACCAGACGACTACTATAATATCGATGAAGATGTAAAATTAATAGCTTCACTAGAACACCACAGGATATGGGAATGACAGATTTGATACATGATTTCAACCGTTGGAATCACAGACAATATTTGAATAGGTACTGTTTTAACTGCCGAAATTTTTTAGATCATAACCTAAACAAAACATACATGCTAGGAGTACTGGAATGTGAACACCGAACATTCGAGGTTGAAAAATACCATACACAAGGAATAGCTTGTCCGGAATTCAAACCCACACTAGAATACCGATTAAATAAACTATTGAAATGGAGAAACATATGACTCACAAAACAATTAAAGAATTAAAAGACCTGCTGGAAGATTTCCCGGAGGATATGAAAATAGCTAACCATATCTCATTATACTGGTTTTATCCCTCCGAATTAAAAGAATACGAAGACCGTATGACACAGGAAGATTATGAGAAGTTAACTCGTGAAGAAGCTTTAGACTTATGTATCTTTGAAGGTTCATGGGATGATGGTAGTGTAGTGGACTCAGAAAATATGATGGAGCAATTATTGGAGAAATATGATGAAGAAGGATACTAAAGAAATTTCAGCTATTGTAACGGATGTATTTTTTTACAAACCTGAAAAAACTGAGGGTGTGTTTGAATTATATCTTGGTTTGCAAATGTTTGATGGAATGTATAATACTTTAAAGTTAAGTTTGGATTTCATACCTGTATTTTTGGATAAATTAGATTTTTTTAAGGATGGTAAGGAGTATTATTTTAATTTATATCATTTAAGGCTGCAATGTTTGTGTAAGGATAAGTATCAGGATACTCCTTTAGGTAAGATGCATAAAGGTTATGAGATAATAGCTATTCGAAGTAATATTCATGAGGAGTGGTTATATGTATAGTAAAGTTCAATTGTTTATGTTGGGTGGTTTAGTTAGTGGAGTTTATTCTTTTGCTTTGTGGTTGTTTTTATTTAATCCTATTTGGTTTTTAAGTGCGGGTTTTGTTTGTACTGTTTATTTTTTTATTGTCTTGTTTTTGGTTTTGTTTTTGAATCTTGTTGGGATTAAATTTAGGGATCTTTAATTTTTTTTCTTTTTTCTATTTTTTTGGGGGTGTTTGTACCATAAGGTTTATATACTAGTAAAACATATACTAATATAGGTGAATACAAAAGTATTCACAAAAAACCCAAAGAAAAAAAGAGATGATTAAACATGATGGAAAAAAGAACCCAAAACCAAATATTCAACGAAATCAAAAACGAAAACAAAGAACTCACAGCTGTAGAAATAATCATCAGCCACGAAAACCCAACACAATGCAGCGTAATCCTAAACGATAAATTATTCAGCTGGGGATACGAAACCACCTACAACAACGAACTAATAAAGGGAATCAAAAAAACAATCCAAGGCAAAGAAATATTATTAATCCAATTCATCGACAACGAACTAGCTGAAGGATGGAAACAAGCATACCTCAAAGGAGGCATACCAGAAGAACGCCACGACAGAAGAGTCATACCAAGACAATACAATGACATGAACGAATTATTCTGCGTAGACAGAAACCTCCTCTGGGATATCACAGATGAATTCAAAGGCACACCACACGAACTAACCGAAGAAAAATGTGGCTGGAGATTTCACGCAATCCAGTGGTATAAAAACCACTTAATCTAATTTTATTTTTTTTTGAGGAGGATTTATACGATGAGGCATAATAACTATTACAACCAGTACTGTCATAAAATTTTAGGACAATATTATTTTTTCCATAAAGTTAATAATGCTCGTAGCTTTAGGAAATATCCTGCATTGAAACAAAAAAGAAGCACCAGATTATTCTTACGAAAGAAAAACCAATTAAGAAGATTTGTTTACAGTAATGTTAAACCTAAACGTGATAAAAGGAGGTTATAAACTATGCAAGAAAGATATAGAGTGTGCCCTAGTGCAATGAACGCTATGGAAGACACTATCAGTGGATTTCACTGCTTATGTTATGATGAAGTGGAAGCTGAAAAATTAACTGAATTTTTAAATGATGATGAAATCCGAAAGGATGGGATTATAGGTTCTTTAGTTGTCTGTGCAGCTTTAGTTAGAATGTTTGAAAAGCATACTGAGACCCCAATCGTCAAGGCTATTAAGGAGGCGGGTGACTTCAAAGGAGACAATGATTTCAATGAAGAGTTAACTATATTCCAGGATAAGGTTAAGTCAGGATTTCATATTATAAAAAAATAAAATCTTTTTTTTCTTTTTTCTATATTTTTTTTAAAGTTATGGTGTTAATGTTTAAATATTAAAAAATATATAATAATATTTAACCATAATACTTTGAGGGGAGGAATTACGGAGATGTCTGAAGTAGACACCGAAATCAGACAATACTATTTAAGAATCAATCTAGACAGATCACAAAGATGCTACTGTGTAAACCGAGTAGGAGGGGCATACCTAGGAACAACACGAACACTAGAAGAAGCACTATACTACAGAGACCTATACAGTGACATCCGAGAAGGAACAGTACCAAGACCATCTGAACTGGATTTAAAAACAGAAAACCCATACCTAAATGAAGGATTGAAATATCCCGTACCAGAACGATTACAAAGAGACCCATCTTATAAACCATATGTACCTCGAGGCAGCATATACAAAAGAAGCAGATCCAGTTACTGCCTATACTACAGCAACACATACCTATGCTGCTGCCGAACATATGAACAAGCCTACTACACACTAGAAAAATTAAGGGAAAACAACTGGGATACCAGCAAATTACCAAGCATACAAGCAGAGTATCCTAAATGGTACACATGGTTACTCGGATTTTACAGATATATTGTAGTGGATAAAATCCATGAAAAATCCACTGGTGAAAAAAGGTATATGATAAGCATACCTCAAAAACATATAAAATCTAACAGTACATTAGACATCCTCCGAGGATACACTAACCTCGAAGATGCATTATACGAAAGAGACTTCCTAGTAGCCCATGATTGGGATTACGAATTATTAGTCGAAGCTATTGATGATAAACAAAACCCATATTATAATATGGAATTACCACCATATCCAGAACGTAAAATCCGCAATATCAGCCAACGCAAAACACATGAAAAAGAAATACGATTAATGCAAAAAGAAATACTAGCCAACCCTGAAATATCACAAAGAGAACTCAGCCGAACATTAAATATCCATGATATTAACATAAGAAACTGGTTGAAATTATATGGTACAGATTGGATGAATTTCAAAACTATAATATTAAATGGTGAAGATCCACTAGAAAAACTAACATTAAAACCTTTAGTATACCAACCAGATTTATCACCATCAAAGCCAAGTAACTTCAAAGGATACGTTCATCATAACCATAAAAGCAAAGCCAACCCATGGAATATAGAATACCGACACAAAAGCTATGGAGTATACCCAAACCGTGAATTAGCACTTAAAATAGCTAAAGACCTCGAGAAAGTAGGATGGGATAAATCACAGTTACAATGTATTCAAAGAAAACATGGACATATTGCACCACATGGAAGCCGAGACCTAATCTATAAGAAAGGTAATATTTATTCTGTCCGCAAAACAATTGGCCGTAAACTAGGATACTTCGGAACTTACCCTAATCATCGATTAGCCGAGATAGTACGAGACATATTCCGCAATACTTCCTGGGATAAAACCCGTTTACCAGAAGTCAAAGAACAAGCAAATCAAATCTATAAAATAGAAAATACTTACTACAATAATATGTTCGGAGGAGTACGATTATGAAATTCAAGGAATTATTAGAAACAGATAACCAAAGAAACCAAGCCTATGTCGATTTTGAAAAAGAATTAACTGGATTCAGAAACCAATACAATAACTATGATTTCGATTTAAACTATAGTGATAATGAACACTTAATAATATTAGTTGAAAATGTAGGGGAATATAATCAGGGAGTACATGAGAGTTTATGTAAACAGTTTGATGTTAAATTAGTCTATCTAAATCATTTAACACAACAATCAAATAAAGAAACCTACTCCACATGGGAATATATTTACATGACTAAAGATTCGTTAGAACAAGAATTAAAATTGGAGGACATAAGAGTATGATTGATTTAAGTGAAACTTTAGATATTGGAACTAACTTCCCTGAAACTTGGAAGACTTTAGTAAGGGAAATATTATTGAAATTTGAGGATGGGGCTGTTTATCATCATGAGAATATTGTTGGAAATCGACATTACACTATAGATTTGGTGATTAAGATTGATGATCCATGTGATGATGGAACCTACGAAAAACTACAAAAAGAATCACAGGATAAAGCCGAGCAGAATAAACATATTGAAGAATTAATATTGGAAATCAATAAATTAACTGCTGATGATTTAGAAATTAGCTTAGAGAAAATATTAAGTCTATTAAAAAATAATACTACAGCTGTTGCTGATGAATAATGATTAAAGTAATCGAACAAGACACTGAAGCTAGACTAAAAGAAACACATGACCTATTCATGGAAATAAAACCTTTACTCGATGAAGGCTACAGCTTCAGCAGAGCGTTAAAACTAAAAGGCCATCCAGTATACAATTACAAAACCGGATGGTTCAAACACTTAGTCGAATATGCACGTACACAAGGATATGATTACAATAAAATGAGAGGACGTAGAAAAAATGCCAACCAAATCTGAAAAATACTTACAAAAAGACGTTAAACAGAACCGTTTATTTGACGAAATAGAAGAAGACATACTTAAAATATTACGCAAATACTCCTTCAAAAAAGTGTTAAAAGTAAAACATATTGAAACCGGTAAGTTAATTGTTGAATTGCAAGATGATTTCCCATCACAAGTAATTAATGATTTAAATGAGTATATGGGATTTGAATGCACTATCCATAAATCTGATTATCATATTGATTTAATCTATAAACTACCAAAGGAGTTATGGTTGTGAATAGGTTCATTATAATAAATGATGTTGAAATATTTGATTACCAAGACTCAAAAGTTGTTGCTATTGCTAATAATAGTCAGGGAGCAGTACATATAGTTAACTTGTTAAATGACTTGCATGATGACTTCATGAGATCCATTGACCACCGCACAGAATTAAATAATAAGTTAACTGAAGCTATTGAAAAATATGATAATATTCTCGGACTAATTGATATCCGTATAAAAGAAAATAAGCAATTGGCCCTATTACATTACCCTGAACCTGGAGATGAATATATTAACCAATATGATAGCCGAGCATATGAATTAGAACAATTAAAAAAACTAATACTCAAAGGGAAGTAGTCATGAATAGTAGGAGACAACAATTACTGGAATATTACCGGTATTGTAAATGTGATGGTAATATTTTGAAGTTTATCAAATTATATAATTTGAATTATAATGTAATTGAGCAAGAATACTTCTTTGGGCTTCAAGCAGAATCCCATAACATAAAAGAGGAGTAAAAGGGAAAAATATGAGTTCACGTGAATATATCCTAGTTGATGAGATACGAGAAAATATTGATAACCTCGTAGCTGTCCAAGAAAAAGTAGTAGAGGATTATAAAAACTTAACTAGGACCACTATGGAGGATGTTAAAAATATCCAGATGGGTTTGCAGGATGAAAAAGATATCCTGAACGGTTTAAAGAATAATCTAAACTTACTATTCAACATCAAACCAACATGGTACAAACCAGGATTCCTAATAAGGCCTATAGAATTACACAGATATGAAATAAGGCCTCCATTAATGGGGGTTAACCGTTCATCTAATGAATTCATGCTATTAAAAAAAACATTAATCCAAGCACATGAAAAACATTTCCTGCATGATGGGATGATAGGTTATGCTTATACGAGTGTTGAGTCACATATGTGGGAGATACCGAATCCCATACCTGATGATGCATTCATAAGAAAACTAAGGAGAACATTAAGATGAGTAAATATAGAGTAATAAAAGATAACTTGGATGAGTACACTGTCCTTGATGGTGACGTCCTAGTAACCACCGAGATAAGAGATAAATACACAGCAGAAAGTTTCTGTGATTACTTAAATGATAAATACGAAACAGTAAATGAATTGATTGATGATAAAATACAGGAATGCGAACAAGGAATTGAAAAGATAAGACTAGGTGAAAAGGACAGTTATATTGTTAAATATGATATAGCTATCAAACTATTAAAACAATTGAAAGAAGAGATTAGCAATGTCTAATAGAAGATTTAGTGATGAGGATATTGAGGATATTGAACGAGTCTTCCGCAAACAAGCCTATGCTTATGGTAACTTACATACCCTAACACACTCAGAACAATTACTCCTAACACACTTCTACGAAACAATAGCTAAACAAAGCGAACATAACTTAAAACATTTGAAAAAATGACACACGAAAGATTTTTCACAGACCATGAAGGATTCCTAACAGAATTCGATTGGGATAATAATGAGTATATTGACGAATGGGGATTTGGAATTGGTGAAGATTGGGAGCGACTCTGCAAAAGATTAAACCAATTATATGAAGAGAACCGTAAACTCCAATGCCAATTAAAAAGAACCCAAAATCAATTAACTAAACTAGCAGACTTCAATGTAGAACTAATGGAAAAAAATAAAGGGAGGTGAAATGGAATGATTGATGAATTAAAAATAAGGGCTTTAAAACGTGAAAACAAAAGACTACGTGATAAATTAAAATCAAGTAAACATACTATTGACCAGTTAAACAGAGAAATATCTGATAATGAAGCCACTATAGAATACTATAATATGCTATTAGAAGAAAGATTCCAGGAATTAAAAAAATATAAAACCAAATATGGTGAATTAAAATGAAGACATTAACAGTTGAAGACTTATATATCCAATCTAAGATTGACGAGTTTGAGAATTATAAGTTATATATTAAATCAGACAAAGGTAATGTGCCTTTAGTGGTGCATGAACAATATTCTGAAGAGAATAAATTAGTCTTATGGACTGAAGAAGATTTAAAAAATCATTTAAAATCTAAACGTGAAGAATAAAAGATACCCAAAGAAAAAAACCGAGAAAATTTTAGGAGAATTTAAAATTTATTTTTCCAATGAAACCTTCTTTTAAGATAGGTGGAGGAAGATGAAATAATTTGTTTTCTAAATAGAATATATCTCCGAAAGTTTTATGTGAGGTAAAAAAAGGGGAGAATAAAAAAGGGCAAAAAAAATATTCTCCCCCATATTTTACCCTAAAAAAAATAATGGGTGGAGGTGTAAAAAACGACAATGGATATAATTGAAAGATACTCTCTAAAAATAAAAAAAGACGAAGCTGATGATGCTGGTAAAATCCAATGGGTAGATATTCGAGACAATAATCGGAGAGACTCCTGGGCAATATATACTACAGGTAAATTCATGGGAAACCATGATCACATCAGCGAATATAGTCTAAGATATTTTGTTGAAATATTAAACGAATTATACACTGAAAATCAAGCACTAAAAAACGGTAATGAATACCATAAGCTAGTGTTAAGTAAACTCGACGATGAAATAAACTTTTATCATCAAGTATTGGATGAAGCTGCAAGCGATAAAAAGAAAATATATTTTGAAATCATCAACTGTTTAGAAGAAGTTAAAGAAGAACTACAGGGGGAAGACTATTGCTAAAATCAGATGGAAAACTATTACCCCGATATGGGATAGAAAAAGGCCACGTAGAACACATCGTAGACTACGGCACCGAAGAAACTACTGGTTTCGCCACACTATTTGCAAACACTCAAGAAATAGTTGACCGCTTAAACAAACAAGACCGTGATATCGATGAATTACAAATGGAACTAGCTGAAGCACACCGTATAATAAATAAATTAAGAATATACGAAGCAAGCCACAAATTCAATGAGGATTTAAAATGTCAGATAGATTCACTTACACAGAAAACACAGAAGAAAACTGTCTAGAACTAATCGATGACACTGGAGAATTAAAAACAGATTATGATAGTAACATTGTATTATATCCTTTAGATGACAGTATCACTATCGTTGATTATCTGAATACTCAATCCAGAATAATAACCCGATTATCATTAGAGTTAAGTTATAATGATTATGAAGATGAAAATATTCAAGAGTTAATTGATGATGTAAAAGACGAATAAAAAAAATAAATTTATAAACCCAAAGAAAAACCTGGAGGCGAATAATGTTATGGGTAAAAGATATAAAGCCGGAAACCATGGCAAACGAAAACCTAAAAAAGGACAAAGTTACATGGAAAGAGAAATCCGGATAAACCAACTAATAAGACAATTCAAAAGAATACTAAATAACAACCCATTTAAAATAAGTAACTATAAAAAAGCCGACCGTATAAGAGCACAAATAAAACACTTACTTGATGTGCAAAGCCAAGAACTACACACCAAGTCAAGAAGACGAAGATACGTATACTACAAACAATTATCAGATTTCAAAGGATTATATGTAACCTGGAAAAAACTAACTTTCCCACAATACATGATGGTAAGATACAACTGCCCCAGACATTTAATCCCTACACTAACAGAATACTATAAACAAGTAAAAAAAGGAGAAAAACCCGAACTAATACGATATTGGTGATAATTTATGCAGATTTTTGAAATAACACAGAAAATCCCTTATGACACTATAGGGGGAGAATTACTAGATACTGATGAGATACATTTAGGTTTTGTGACTGATGAATTCTTCGCACAAGAATTCTGCAACACCCATCCCGATTGCATGTATGGTGAAATATTACCTGTGAAATATGTTAACCATCTTAAAGGCAGGATGATAAGTAGCCCTGAAGAACTAGCGGTATTCAGATTACCATATAAAAAAATAGATGATGATTATTAAAAGGGGGAGGGAAAATAGGGAGATGTTTGACAGGTATCGTAATTATAATGGAATAATAGCTTGGAAAAATCCAAAGATAAATATGTGGGAGGACTTATTCACTTGCCGCACAGGTAAAGATGGAAGCAAAGCATATAATCATTTAATACATTTAAACAATGAAGTCAGCCAATTAAAATGGGATTATGAAGAACTTCGCAGACAATATGTCGAATTACAAAGCAAGTATGAAAAATTAAAAAATGATACTATGAATACCACAAAGTTAACCGTAAAAACTGATGAAACAGATCCATACACTCTGAAAATATCCGGACAAATCCAACCCATAATTGCAAGGGATAAATATGACTTCACACCGTTAGTAGATTCATTAATCGAACAAGGTTACACTAGAGACCAAGCAAGAGAAATGGTCCTGGAATTATTACATGAAATAGTTGATGAATTAAACAAAGAACATGAGGAGGAATAAAAAACATGACGTATGTGACTGCTAAAGAATTACGAGAAAAACTAGCGCTTGTACCGGATGAGACAAGAATAGCTATAAAACAAAAAACCAATGATGGTGACAGTTTATACTTTGATTTAAAATGTCAAAAAGTCACAGATAAAAATTTCAAACACCTATTCTTTTTAACTAGCCAAGGCTTAGACTATGTTATTGAAGGTGAAAAAGAACAAATAAAAGAGGAGGCCTCATTATGGTGAAGACTGTAGATTATATATTGAAATTCCATGAAGATTTTTACCATCCTATAAAAGAAGAACTTAAAATTTCAACTACTCGTAGGACTAGTAAACCTATAAATATAGGAGATTTTGTAATAGCAACATTCGAACCTTCAGATAAATTATTAATTTTAAGGATTGATGGACATTATGCGAAGAAATTAAAAGATTTAAGTAGAAATGATGCTGTAAATGAAGGGTATTATCATGCTAATTTACTAAAACATGAATTGAGAATGATATATCCTGAAATCTCTGATGATGATTATGTATATATCTACCAATTCACTGCAATTAGAGACAGGGCTAAAACTCCTTTACGTGAATTCGAAGCAAATTATATGCTCAATAATGGTGTGTGGATGGTGAAACAATGAATTCTCCTGAAAGATACAGATTAATAAACATAGGTGGCGGTTATATTGTAGTAGATACATGGGCTGACCGGAATAGGGAAGATAAATATGAATACTTAATTATACCTGACCGTATGGGCGGTCTTACCTGTAGAGAAGAGGAAGATCCTAAACGTTACAATATGAAAGACCTCGTGGCTAAATTAAATGAGTATAATTATAAATTAAATGGTGATTATACTGAAGGTGCAGCTAACATGGTATTATTATTGGAAAATAAAGTATATCCTCAACTTGAACAATTAATCACTGAAAAAATAAACCATATGACTCCACATTCTACTGAAAGAGTTAAAGTAAACTTTGTAGACTTGAATTTCAACACTAGTAAGTTTGATAAATATGAAATAAAATGTGATATAATCCGAAGTGATGAATCAGGTTATGCCCAACCCTGCTTGGAAGACCACCTTAAAAGTTTAGACCAGTACACAATTACCAGATGCCTGATTGCTCTTAATCAGTATTTGGATAAGTGTAAAAATGAATCTGAAAAATTATTATTGTTAGGTTTACGGGCTGAATTAATGACAATGGGAGGATAGATTATGCCACTTTTAAATCCACAAAGATACAGTAAAACTTACAAAATAGATGAAATAGACTCAATTACTTTTAAGGGAATACAAGGAATTACCAGTCGTCCCAGAGAAGATGTATGGTTCAATCCATATATTATAATCCATACTAAAGAGGAAAAAGAAAAAGAATCTG
>Ga0310786_10004944_pt1 | contig 18303 bp, 18 predicted proteins | sample AusTroGonzalo_MG_FD_203881 | JGI IMG/M metagenome (GOLD analysis project Ga0310786, IMG submission 203881) | Bovine rumen microbial communities from tropical cattle in Woodstock, Queensland, Australia - Gonzalo_03 (v2) (version 2) | ecosystem: Host-associated > Mammals > Digestive system >... | reverse complement strand
TTAATTTTTTCTGTTCTTTACAATAAAGAATATTTAAAAATGTTCCGTATTGGTTAATGTCATCAATGAGCCTTGTCGTATTCCACGTAATACCGTCTGCACTTTTAGAAATAACATAACCCCCGCAACTCATGAAATTTAAATTTTCTTCTCCCAAAAATACGGGCAGTTTTCTTTTTTCTTCTGCGTTATTTCCGCATTGGTCTGCAATAAGGTTTTCCATTACAATTTCGGCTTTTCCTGTTCCTTGCCAACAATCACCATTATTCAGATTAGAAATAATTCTGCGTTTGAAAATATATCTTGCGTCATAACCTGTAATAACTCTTTTCTGATTTCCTTTTCCGTCTGCCCCGATTGTATCTTGTATCTTGCGGATTTCTCCAAAAGCACTAGGGTCGTTTCCGAACTGCACAAACATTCCACGCTTAAACAAATGAGCGTTAGGAATATTAAAATTAATGGTTATGGTAAACTGCCCCGCTTCATACAATTTACGTTCCCAAGATACACTTTCGTAATCGTCAATCTGTGCAATCTGAATAAAGCGGTTTTCGTACTTAAACAATTTTATAATCGGTTTTTCGTTATACATTTTATACCCCTAAATATTTTTCACGGTATGTAACCTTACACAAAATATATCCTTCGTCATAGTTCAAACGCAATACATTTTCCCCGACTTCAAGATTAAGGCTCATATCACTGTCATCTGTAATATGTTCAATAAGTTTTTCTTTATTATTAAACTTTGTTTTACAGATTAAAGTTCCTTCCCCGCCTAACAAGAAACAGTGTTCTTTTTTGCTAAAAAATACAGAATGGAAAGGAATGAAATTATTTTCAAAACTGACTTTTTCCCAATCTTCACCACCCACACTCGCAAGGGTAAGTCCTTGTCCAACTGCAAGTACAAGGTTTTCTTCTTCCGAATAAGCACAAGAATACAAGCAAGTATTATTTTCTGTACTTTCATAAACTTTCTGCCAATAAGAATATTGACCGTTTATTAAAGGTGATTTGTAAATTACGGCTCTGTGATTTGTTGCGTCAGTTTCACCGACTGCAATAAAACATCTTCTCCTTGTAATGTAACAAATACCTTTTATATTTCCGTTAATACCTGCGCTTCCAATCCATAACTGAGCATATCTAATACGGAAAACTTTTCTGTCATCACAAACAACATATCCACCAAGATTTAAACCTATATTTTCAAATACAACATCATTTATTGTAGAGCCATTAATTGAAGAAGGAATAGTTGTTACTAACTCCCAAGTTATTGTATCACTACTTCTCAAAATAACGGCATTATTATTTTCATCTTGACCCATTACCCAAAAGAATTGGAAAATATTATTTCTGTATTCTGTTCTGCAAACTGTATATTTTGCCGAATATGGCAAAGTTACAAACTCCCACGTTTCACCGTCTGTTGATTTACGGATAGTGTTATCATAAACTTCGGAATCATAAATTGCCAAAAATATTCCGTTTCCAAAGGTAACCTGTTTTGTCGATTGAAGATTTCCTTTTATTATACCCCAATCTTTCAAAGTTTCACCTTTTTTCAAAATGTAATTTTTCGAGCCTGCTACAAGAGTTCCATTTCCTTCTGCAAAATCATAAACAACATTCCTTGCAGTTCCTAATCCATTAAAAAAAAGTTCCCACGTGTAACAATCTGTACTTTTTGCAAAACAACCAAAATTGGCTTGCTTTCCGCCACACTGAATGAGAAGCAGATTTAAAGTTTTAGAAAAACAAATATTCTTTGTTTCTATTTCGATACTACTGCCATTTAATGTATTAGGAAAAAGCAACTGCATTATTTCCCAATGCTCTTTATCGACACAAACTAAAACAGGAGAATAATATGTTTCTCCGTAAATTTTATCACCGCTGACAATAAATGTACTGAGTAACGGGTGATACAAAACATCATTTAAATTATTTAAGTTACTGTTCCTTGTATATGTCCAATTTATAAAATCTGTACTCTTAAAAATAACTCCGTAAAGTCCAACCGCAAAAACAGTATCAATAAAATTTCCTTCACCGTCATAATTAAAAGCAATATTATTTATGAAAATTGTTCTTGATACACCACTTATTGTATAAGTTACGGTGTCCTGTCTTTCTGTCCACGTTATAGCGTCTTCACTTGTGAATATTTTAGAGTTATAAGCAACGTATAAAGATACTCCGTTATGATTGTAAACATATACACCCTTTTCTTTTGTGCCGTCATTCGTATAAGAAGTCCAATTAACACCACCGTCTGAACTTGTAAAATATTCATCACGACCAAAGATAATCAGTTTGTTACTAAAACCTTTTCTTTGTCCTACAATGCTTACTAACATATCATTGTAAGAACTATTACCGTGTATCTGTAATTCTGTGTCATTCCAATTAGTACCACCGTCTGAACTTGTACGCAAAATACCTTTATCATACTGATAACTGATTGAAGTTGATTTTGTGTTACAAATAGCGAGTAATAAATTATTATTAGGGTTGTATGAAATATCAGAAAAAATACCTTCTACATAATTAATAATTTTCCAATTCTGACCGTCTGTTCCTTCAAGGATAAAAGCATTATTAGTATTGTACTCATTACCAATGGCAAAAAATTTCTGCAATTCATCTGCATAAATAACTTTTATAAAATTTAAATTACTTGTCAGATATTCACCATAAATATGATAACCTTCGATTGTTTTCTTTCCGCTTGCGGTGTCAATTTCTGCAAATGTAAAAGTTCCGTTAAGTCCTACCTTCTTTTCAGTTGTAAGATTGCTGATAGAAGGATTAATAACCTTTGTTGAGTACAAATCGACTTTTACAGGTGTAGGCACATCGCCTTCGTTTTCAATTACGGGTTGTTCTGTAATATCAAATACAACGGTTTTTTCGTCTACATCTTCCCAATACGGATTGCAAGCAGTCCACGTAAGGCTTGCCTTCACTGTTCCCGACTGATTAGCATTTTTATTCTGAATTGCGGGTAAACTAGGAATAACTTTAATCTGTTTACTTGTGAAATCGTTTGTATAAATTAAAACACCTTCCCCAAGTTTAGGGTTCATTAGAGAAACAAGTTGTCGTCTTAATTCATATCTTTTTTCAAGGTCATTTTCATCGTTGATAGAAAGTGTAACTGACAATTCACGATTGTCTAACAAAGCGTCAAGAAATACCGAACCGTCATTAAATGGCACTTGCTGACTTTGAATATTTACATCAGTTGAACTAAAACCTTCCCACTGAATAATGCCGTAAGGGTCTTTTGTTAAATCAACTTCTACACCTTTTCCGTTTCTGAAAACTAACTTTTGCATAACTTCCCGCCTTAAAAATCCCCCTAAAACCCGTCTAGGATTGACGTAGAGCGACTTTTAAGGGGTCTTTAATGATTTTATATTATCCACGCTAAAACACCCTTTTTTAGGGCGTTTCACGTGAAACATATTTACAATATGCCGTCAATTGCCATTTGTCTGTCATAGGCTTTCAACTGTTTCATCATAGCATAGGCAGATGTATCTTGCAAATTATTAAAAGTGTAATTGAATGTCTGTCCACCCGCACCGCTTAAAATCTTCTGAGTGTCCTGTGCATTATAAACCTGTTCGCCACCCTTAAATCTTACAAGTTCCGCACCCGCTTCACCTACAAGATGTAAACCCGCAGTCGCATTCTGTGTTCCTGTTGCATATCCCGATACATCGAAAACACTGTTGAGAACACTGTCAATCTTTCCGATTGCACTGTTAGCCTGTTCAAAGATGTACGACAAATCACGCTTAATTTCGTGCAAACCCGTTTCTGAAAATCCGTTTGCAATTCCTTCTGAAATCGCCTTGCCGATTGCTTCAATTTCCGCCTTCAAACTCTGAGTATATACAACTGACTGAATAACCATTTTACGAAGATACTTTTTCATCGTTTCTATAAAATCGCCCTGTTCTAAACCTTCTTCAAGAGCAGAAGAAAGTTCATCGCCAATTGTAGAAGCCATATCTTCAACGCTATCAATAACACCGTCAATGTTATCTTCGATATTACCGAATACATCATCAAAGAATGCGTCAATCTCCTTTACTTCTTTCTGCAACTCTTTGAAAAGGTTTTCCATTTGCCATTTCATATCTTTGAGTTGAGCTTCATTATGATTAGTCAATGCGTCCATTGCCTTACGGCTAAACCAAGTTAATTTATCTGTTACTTCGGTTGTATACACTGACAATTTAATCATCTGACTTCTAAGGGTCTTTTTAATATCTTTCATTAAATCGTTTGACCCTAACCCTTCATTCAGACTGTTGTAAATGCTTTCGGCAAAAGTTAAACCAACGGTTGATATGTCGTTCAAAACATCAAGTTCTAACTGCTTAAATGAGTTGCGAATATTTTCTTTTAAAACATATACATCTGTTACAGAGTTAGTAGCTTTTTGTAATATTGACATAGTTTCTGCTATATCAAAATCCAACCCTTTATTGCTATCTTTAATAGTCGTCAACGCTTTTTGAGCACTTTCTTCAAGTTGAGCAAGACTATAATTATACTTCTTAAAGGCTTCTTGATAATTTTTGTTATAGCCTTCAAGTTCTTCGTATGTTGATTTGTAAGCATACATAAAACCGCTAATCATATTTTTATATGCTAAGAAACTGTCATCATCTTTAATACGTGTATTTGCAATTTTTTTATATTCTTCTTCGTACTGTTTCCAAAGTTTATAACTTGCTTCTCTCTGTTCAGCAACCGCTTCATCTGCCTGTCTTGCCTTATCAAGTTTAGTAGCCTGTTCCTCAACAATTTCATTCAACTGTCTGTTACCGCTGATATAAGAAGTAAAGCTTGTCATACTTTTGTTGATATTATCAATGGCTTCTTTTATCTGCTTGAAAGTCTTTAGAGTTTCCGCACTGTCGTTAGCAACGGTTTTCATCTGATTGGCAACGCCTTTCAATGCGCCCGAAGCCGTAAAAGCCGCCGCCGCCCCCGCAGTCGCAAGAGCGGCTTCACCGAATGAATAATGCAAAGCCTTTTCAACTGCCATAGCAGACAACTGAGCCCCTAAAGCACTCAATACCTGTGATAACGTATCAAGAGCAACCGCACCCCAATTCTGCCAACCGTTTTCACCTTCAACTAATGCTTGACCCATAGCAGAAAATGCGTCTCCAAATCCCTGTCGAATGGCTTGGAAGGTTGTTGTATATACATCTGTCCAATCCTTCGCGTCTGCTTCAATTTCTTCTGAGAACTCTAAAAATGCCTTCTTAAACTGACTGTCTTTCCAATCCTTACCAATCTGTTTAGTTGCCTTTTTATCTTTGTTTGCCAATGATTCAACGGCTTTTCCCGCATTAAGACACGCTAGGTTATAATCCCTTGTAACATCAGCAATAATTTTCATTAAGTCAGCGTCTTCTGCAAGTTCCCCGTTACTGTCTTTTACGGCTTTATAAAATGCTTCCCTAACTTTGTTTAATCGTTCCTGTGTAAGAGTAACTTCATCATTTATTTCGCCTGTCCTTACTTTCAAATCAAGTTCATCTTCGATGACTTCTTTCTGTTGCATAAAAGCACTTTTAATATCAGAAAGGCTCTGTTCCCGTTCCTTTGCAAGTTGTTCCCGTCTGTCCTTTTCAGACTGTGTAACAATTTGAGTTTCCAAATCTTCAATGAACTTCAAATCAGTTAGGGATTTTTCCCACGCTTCTTTTTTATCTTGCATTACGGCTTTGACCGCTTCAACATATTCAAGCCCCTGTGCTTCATAATGGTGAACTTCTTCCCCATATAATTTACCCATTTCAGATATAACGGCTCTCTGTTCTTTTGAGCGTTTATTATATTCAATCTGAATTAAATTGAAATATTTAAGGGTGTCCATATAATCGGTGTATAATGCTTCGCTTATACCCGTCTGATATTCTTTACTGCTCTTTACATCTTGTGCATTTCTACTTCTTCCCGATAAAACATCTTTTCTTGTCTGTTCTTTTGCTTCATAATTTGCCCCTTCATTAATCAAATTATGAAAATCAGTGAAAATGTCAGCAAACTTTTTCGCTATCTTTTCAAGAGTTGGTAATAATAATTTTCCTAAATCTTCTGTGAGATTTTGTGTAGCATTTTTCAATTCAGAAAATGCCCTTTGACCTTCCCTAGAAGCATTTCCGTAAGTTGTATTGAGTTCATTAAGAATGATTTTTTGTGCTTCTAATTGGTTGCCCGTTTCTATTAAAAGTTTAAGGTTTTCTTTCTCCTGTTCTGAGAAAACAAAACCTTGACGGGATAATGCACCCATTCCTTTTATAGGGTCATCAAGGGCTTTTCCGACTGCCTGTGTAGCACTCTTTAAGTCCATTCCCATTACTTCTGCCATATCAAGAATAGCATTGGAAGCACTGTCGAAGGCTTCTCCCGTAATGTTCTTAAACCCTAAAAGAACGGTCTGCATTTCCTGTATTTCGGTAACAGAATAATTTGTCTGATTACTCAACTGTTCTGACATTTGTGCTAGATATTGAGTAGTTGTCCAAGTTTCTGCACCTGTTACTTTTACAGTTTGAGCGAGTTTTCTGAATTGACTTTCTGCTTCTTCTGCACTTCTTACCGCATACTTTCCAAATCTGACAACTTCCTTTACCGCAAATGCAATTCCAATAGACTTCGCAATCTGTTTGAAAGAATTGTTTACATTTTTAGACATATCAGTAAGCGAGCCTTCAATGTTAGAAGTGCTTCTTTGAAGTTCCGCAATACTCTTTTTGTACTCTGATAAATCAAGTGTAATTTTTGAGTAAATAGAAAAATTGTCATTCATAGAATTAAACCCCTTAGTGCATTTTCTGAAATTGGTTTATCCCTTCCTAAAATTTCCTGTTCTTCGTCATCTTCGGGGTTATGACCCCAAACAAAACTAGCAATATAAATCGCAAGGTTTTTCTGCTTTACCTTTTCGATTTCTTTGTGTTTTTCAAGCAAGTTCCAAACAATTCTGAGTTCACTATCCCAAAACCATTCTTCACTTTTGCCTAGACTTACTATGCACTCTGTAAGCAAGTAAGCCCAAGGTATTTTCCCGTCAGCCTTGTCGGGATTTACTTTTTTGACCCGAACATATTGCTCAATGAACTGTTCATAGCCTTTGTGATTTCATCAAGAACATCTTTCACTGTAAGATTACTGTCGTCCATTGCTTCAAGAAGTCCGTCTGTTGTCAAGTCAAGTCCTTCTTTGTCTTTGAGAGTAATTGAAAGCAACCACGGGATAGTCTGCATTGGCTTTTCTGCCATATCCTTCTGTACTGCGTCAAAATTCATTACTGTCCCGTATTTTTCTTCAACACGTGCAAGGGAAAGATTTCCGAACTTAATCTGTCTTTTCTTTCCGCCCAAGTTAAGAAAGAACTCTGTCGGCACAACCGCTTTCAATTCGTCTACTTCTTCTTTTTCTTTTTTCATTTCCTATTTTCTCCTTTTGGTTAAATAAAAACACCCCTAAGAGTGTCAATTAAATATACACTACTTAGGGGCTTTTTGCAAAATGCTTTTATTAAGCAATTGTCAAAACTGTATTTACTGCACTACCGCCTATTGTAGTTTTCAAGCCCGCAGTAATTACGATAGTCTTAATCGGCTCTGCTGATGCGAATTTAGAAATCTGCAATCTAGGTTCTGCCACAGGGGTTTCGTCAAGTAAAGTAACATTAAATAATACAGCATTTCCCGAAGCGTCAAAACAACATACAGTATTATTTCTAAGAACTGTGGTTGAAAGCAGATTAAAGGTTACTGATACAGCCGCAGTGAACTTAACAATAGCAGTTGATGAAGTAGAGCCTTCAACAAGGCTTGGTGTAACTACACCTTGGAATTGTGTAGGCAACAAAATAGGATTGTTAAACCAACTGTTTACAATATCGCTCTGAGTTGCTGGGTCATCTGTTCTACAATGAGAACAGATAAGTTTATTATCATAATTTGTGTTAATAAACTGAGCATTAAGTGTAATGTGTCCAAAATCAATTGTATCTTTCTTTGTGTCCGCAGTTGTTTCGGGTACGCTGAAACGACCTTTTGCGTAGCAGAAAAGATGATAAACAGGTGTTGAGCCACTTGACGCAACTAATACTCTGAACATCATTGCAAAATAAGGTGACTGGTCGAGGCTTCCTTCGGTGATAACACCGCGAGTGTATCTCTGACCTAACATCTGAGCGATGATAGCATTATCAACGTCAATCATTTCAAGAGTAGCGTCTACTACTCCGCGATTGTTCATTGATACAAATGCCCCGTTGTCCGCATAGTCTACATCTACGCTAGAATTAGGGTTGATTGAAATGTTTACCGCACCCTTCAAAGGAATAGGTGTTTCATAAACAATACCGTCTGCCGTATCGCTAATAACTTTGGCGATATAGACATTGTCCAAACCAATTTTTGGTGCTTCTCTACTCATTTTGTTTTCTCCCAAAATATAACGTTATATTTCAGAAGGACTATAAAAGCCCTTCGTAAAATCCATAACCCTATGCCTTACGTTGTCATCAACGTCTGACATTTCCGAATTATAAGTGCAACTCCAATAATCATTTCTGAAAATTGAATGTATAACACTTCCAATATCCCAAGTAGTAGGAAATCCACTGTTCACTTTTGTGAACACGTGTATTCTTACTTTTACGCCCGACCCTTCTGCAAAGTTGTCATAAAAACAATCATCGTACTGATTTTCTTCCGTGTAAATTATACACGGGAAAACCGTTACTTCATTTGGGTAACTTGCATATATCTTACCATACTTTCCTAATTTCTCCAAAAGTGTCTGATTATTCAAAAGCCCTTTTACATACTGCTTCGTGTCAATCATAAGTTACCGCCTTTCAATTTCTGCCACTGACTTTTTATCCAATCCCTGTTCTGTTCCAAACTCGCACTTAGCCACGGTCTAGGTTGCATTTTGCTTGTGCCGAACTCCAAATCTCTAGGGTATTCATCAAGAATACTTCCTACATAACCAACCGCCCTGTCACCTTCGATGTTTACCGAATGGGTAACAGACCGCATTAATGCACCTGTGTCGGGTGAAGGCGGATTGTTAGGAAATGAAGGGTGATGATTGTGCTTTCCGTAAGATTTTGAACTGTCAGTAGGACTATCCCGCATAATCTGCTTTGAAGTTGCTTCAACTTTCTGACAAACTTTCTGCACCCATTTTACAGACTGTTTTTCTGCTAAGGTTGCTTTTTCTGCCAAGAACTTTTTGAAATCTTCAACGTTTCCACTGTAATTCATAAAACACCCCCAAAACAAGGGCTAGGATTGCTTTAGAGCAACTTTCTAACCTTACTTGATGATATTTCCCTAATCTTGAAAAACAGACCCGTTATCGCCTGTTCCCGCATTATCCCCTGTATTATTTCCCGCTTCATTGTTCAACGGCACAAAACCTTCTTCAACTTCATTTTCAACGGGTACAAGCAAACATTCCCCGTGCCGTGCCCATGCGTTTACGGGCATTATTTCAAAAGTTTCTGTCGTTCCCGATAAATCACTTTCAACTTTTGCCCTGTTCCCCGCCTTTACATTCGTATGAAGTCCGTTATAGAAAAACTTTCTAATCAAGCCTTTTCTTGTACTAAGTCCGTAAATCATACGTTCATCTTGACTAAGGCTTGCGGGCTGAACATCACCTTTTATTGTTTCAACTTCTGAATAACTGCAAATTAAATCTCCTTCGTAGTTTTCTTCAGTTGTCTTTTCCAAAATATGAACGGTTGCATTTATATATCTAACCATTATGCAACCCCGTAAAAAACATACTCGTCAAGTATTTTTCTAGCACCTTCTGACAAACCCACATCGCTAGAACTATCGCCAAAACTATCGCTTATACCGCCTTCTGAATGGCTTTTTAAACCGATTGCACCGTTGATTTCAAAATTATATTTAAGTTCTACCAACTCCATACAGATTGTTGAAATGTCCATTGGTAAACTGTCGTCCGCCCCTTCTACATACCCAACATCATTAGGCAGATAATAACCCGCAGTATAAGTTCCCTTAATCTCCCACGCACCGCTGACAACATCGTGAGTAAATCCACGTGTAAAATAATCTCCTGTCCAACCATTACCACGATATAGACCGCCCCATTTTGCATACTTCGGCAAAATCTTATAGTCATTTATAACTTCCCCGTTGATACTAACTTCACTTACTGACTGAATAGGGAAATGATTAAAATAAACAACTTGACGATTATTAACGCTCTGCAATTCTTCTGTATAAACTTTTCTTCCGAATGAATAGCCAACGTATCCTTCGATTTTTGCACTTGCCATTTTAATATACAAGGTTAATTTATCATCTAAAGATGTGTCGAGAACGTTTATTCCTAGAAGTGTCTTTACATCAGATAATTTGCAGAGCATTATATTTCCCCTTTACGAATTGCTTACGGGCTCTACATCGAAATCGCCAAGAACTCCGATTGCAGTTGTAGCATTTGATTTCAGATACTTTTTAGCACCCGAAATGTCGATGTTATGAACACCCGCACCAAGTCCTGTAACGAAGTCTTCATAAGTTCCGTCAGATGTATCGCAGTGTTGCAATTTTTTATCTGACCCTGTTGTTACCAAAACCAAAGAACTAGCACCGCCTTTAGCAAATGCACTTGTTCCGTCTGAAATAACTTCAACCTGTTCAAAAAGTTTAGAACGTGTCATTTTTCTTTTCTCCCGTATATCAAGATTAAAGGGTGTCTACTTACTTCGACACCCTTATAATTATTGCTTAGGCTTCTGCAAATGTACCGTGTACAAATGCTTTTGGCTGACGGCAAGCGAAATCACATTCTGTGATAAGGCGGATAAGTGTCAAATCTTGGTCGAATGCTGAGATTGTCTGACCGTTATCTGTAAATGAGCCTTCACGTGAAATTTCGATTGTAATATCACGTGCTACACCGAACATTATTTCTGCGAAATCACCAAGCCAGAAGTCAGCATAGGCTTCTACTGCCCCCGCTTTTGAAGTATAAGCAACTGTTGAACTTGAATGGAAATCAAATCCACGAAGTTTACCTGTACGTGCCATTTCATCAGACCAAGCGAATGGACCCGAAGCGAACGCTTTATTTCTCAACCAACTTTCACCGATTGGATTAAGCAACCAATGAACGTTTTCAAGGTTTACGTTAGCCTGTTCCAACAGAGCAACCATATCGTTTGGAGTTGTCAGAGCAAGTGCAGTTGATGAACTTCCCGCAGTCTGAATATTAGGATTATTAGCCAAACCAAGTGGCTGATACTGTGAGCCTGTACCGTTCAAAAGTGCGTTATCGAGAGCAATACGGGTTTTTCTCATAAGGTCTTCCGAAATCCAACCTTCAAGATTTACACCGCTTTCGTTCAAGAGTGTGTTAGAAATTGCAGTAATAGCCTTCAATTTCTTTGCACGCATATTTACTTCGCCGAATGTAGGCTGAGTTTTTCCACCTTTTGAAATCTCACCAACCCAAGATACAGCAGATGTACTGTCCATACGTGGAATTGAAAGGTTTCCGTGAATAAGTGGAACTCTGCGGATATTCAATTTATCAATGAGTGTTTTTGCTACAAGAGCGTCAATGTACTCACCGCTGAAAGCCAAAGGAATTGTGAAGCCACCTTCCGAAGGTGTACCCGCATTCAACTGCTTTTTCTGTTCAAGAACTTTGTGAAGTCCTTTAGAATAAGGGAAGTCTTTCTTTGCCTGTGCAAGAATATCTTCATTTGAAACCTGTGCAACGTTGTGAGCCCCTTTTGCACCCATAGCAGATGTAGCCGAAGCAATCATCTGATTTACGATTGAAACAGGTGTTTCTTTTACGAAGTCGCCTTCGTCTTTTGAAACTGCTTCTTTGAAGGCTTCAAGATACTTAATGTTCTCTTCTTTGTCCTTCTGTGCCTTTGCAGTAACTTCGGCAACTGCCTTCTGCACTGCTTCATCAATCTGTGCCTGTGGTACACCCGCACCCAACTCTTTCTGCAAGTCGTTTTTAACGGCTTCTGTCTGTGCCTTCAATCTCTCGTCAATGAGATTTTCAAGGTCTTTCATTTCCATTGGTCTTGCCATTTTTTTTTCTCCCAAAACGGATTTTATATTTTATTAGGGCTACGCCCTTTTGTGTGCTTTTGTGATACTTTCACAAGAGTAAGTCCTTTACTCTTTTTTCTGCACTTCGTTACAACTTAAAACACCCCTAAAACAGGGTCTAGGATTGGTTTTGACGGGCTTTTAACTGCTTGGTCGATAACTTTTACTATTTGCAGAAAAAAGCCCTTAAAACCGCCCTTTTTACGCTTTTACAAACTGATTGGCAATTTCAACAATTGCAGTGCTTCCAATCGAAATTGAAGCGTTGATTGCCACCGCATAAGAAGGGTCAATGAATGTTACTACTGCAATCGCAATAGCAGACAAACCACCAACTACGCCAACAATAAGATTATAGGTCTTTTTTGTCATTGGTCTTTTCTCCTTTTATGAAAATATAGCATTAATCAAAAGGACTGTCAAAATTGTTTCCAACTTCAACAGTCCAAGAAAAAAATAGGAGGAATGGTTGAATTATAACACAAACCCTTGATAGTTCAAAAAATCACTTCCCAATTATTATGCTTCTGATTGTCTGATAATCTTTCCCTTCTTGAATTAATGCTGATACAAGATTTTCTTTTCTTGCCACCTTCTCCAACATTTCATCAGAAAGCGTGTTTCTGTCCACTTTGGAAGGAAGCCCCAAAGATTTATTAATCAGCATTGAATAATTTGAATAGGCAAACTTAGCACTAGGCTTTTCTGACTTATCAACAATTTCTGTTTTGATTGTGTCAGTCAATGAACGTCTGATTAATTTACCGTTCATTCTGTATTCACCGTGTTTTCTCAATGCGGGTAATACTTCACCTGTAACCCACGCTCTAAATACAATGGCAGTTCGCTTGCGACTTGCAAAAATTAATTCATACAAAGCCTGTTCATTAATAATAAAGACTTCCTGTTTTCCAAAATTAGTACAAGTAAGTTTTACCTTTTTTACTACACAGTTGTAAGCCCGCTTTGAAGTAGCCCCCTTTTCTGTATAAAACTGTTCAACAACTTGCATTCTTTGCTTTAATTCTTGAATTGCACGCCCTGTATCTTTAATTCCTAAACTGCGACATACCTGTCCCGCAAGAAACCACGGCTCATTTGTTTTGTCATCAATGAAGCCCCTAAGTGTCCCTAAAATAGGGTTTTCAAATGTTATTAGATTTTCGTCTTTCATATAGCGAAAACTCCTAAAAAATAAGATTTGCCCTATTCGGTGTTTTAAGCACCTTTCGGGCATATAATTAATATATCACTTTTTCTGAATTAATATAAGCACCTTCTGACTAAATAAGGAGATATAGGAAATTCCTACCCCACGTATATTTTTTTAGAAACATTTCAACCACGTGTACGCAGTACACAATATATTTAAATTTATTATTTATTTGTTTTTTAAATTTATTATTAAGTCCACTCAGTAAACAAATCTGTTCACTCAGTAAACACTTGCATTCACTTAGTAAACAAATCTGTATACTGAATAAACAAAATCATTCACTGAATAGACAATAAAAAACCCCGCTTCCTTTTCAGAAAGACGGGGCAAAAGGTTAGTAATATGACACTTTTTATAATACCTTAATCTTCGATTATTGGCAACTCAAAACCTTTTTCATCATCAATAACGGGAAGTTCAAAACCTTTCTCGTCATCGTCATCGGTGGTGTTATCTCCCCCTTCATCGTCATCTTCGGAGTTATCTTCGGAGTTATCTTCGGGGTCGTCAAGTTCCTTCAAGAGTGCTTTCATTTCATCGCCGCAAGCCTTTAAGGTTTTCTGACATTCTTCCAACTTATCACCGCAAGCCTTGATTTTATCCAAGACTGCTCTTGTTTCCGCACTGATTTTTCTGCCCGATTTTTCACTTGTAAAGAAATCCTTGACAACTGATTTATCAAGCCCGAACGACTTTACTGCTTCTGCAATTGCGTCTTGATTTGCGGGTACTGCCACCGCTGAGAACTCCAACAATTCCCATTTTGTAATGTCGTAACCGTCTTTTGTTTCTACCCATTCCAACGGGATAAAACCAACGCTTACCGCATTAAGCATACCTGTCTTATAACAGTGGAAGCAAAAATCAATAAGACGGGCTTTCTCACTTACATTGCTTAAATCACTTGACAACTCTGCCAATGTAGGAAAATAGACATCTGCTTTTACAGATTTTCCTTCTACCCAAAAATTGGTAACTTTTCCCAATGGAAAATCGCGTGTATTATGAAACGGAAGGAATACTGGATTTTTCATATAATTACTAAAATCAACGCCTTCTGCCCGTAAAATATCACCGTCACGGTCAGTTACTTCTTTTGAAATAGTAAAACGCACAGTGCGTTCGCCTAAATCTTCAACTTTTATTGGCAAATCTTTTTTTGTCAAAATACCTTTTTCGAGTTTCATATAATCTCCTTTTATTACACTGTTAATGAGAAATCCCATGTCGAATCACGAATATAGACAACATTATCAACTGTGATTTCATTTGAACCAACGGCAGTAATAGCTTTTGGCTCACCCGCAGGATTTTCCAACACATAACCATTAGGATAAGACTTATTGCTAGTAGTTGGTGTTTCTGTTAAGGTGAAACAAACCGAAGTACCTTCTTCTAAATCTAAATGAGACCAACCGTAGAAATTATATCCACCGCCACCGCTAGGAATGTTTGACAGGGTAATTGTCGCCTTTGCCATACTGTCGTTAGGGCTTGTCGGAGTTATTTCAACAGGCTCAGTATACTGTGATACATCAATTGTAGCCGTTTTATTTGCTTCGACTTCGCCCCCGCTAGGTATGTTATCAAGAGTTACGGTTGTCTTTTTCATACCGTCTTTGCCCGAAGTTGGATTGACTACAACAGGCTCGGTATATGCAGAAACGTCAATTGTTACCGCTTTGTTATTTTCCAAATCAGCACCGCTAGGGATTTCTCCCGCTTTTACCGTAATCTTTTTTACATCGTGGTCGCAGTCGCCGAATACCGCAGTTGCCATTGTAGCACCTACAACCTTGATAAACTTCTTAGCACCGAACAAATCAACTACAAAGCCTTTGTACTGTTCTGCACTTGCTTCTGAACTAGAAATCAATTCCTTGAAATCTTCAAAAGTTCCGTCAGCAGTATCGCAACTCTGCAATTTTACGGCAGTTTCCGAAGTTCCGCCAATAATTGTCAATGCACAAGCCCAACAACCTGTCCTGTCGATTGCCTGTGTAATATCACCCGCAACCGCTACCTTATCCAACATCGTAGTCATTTTAATACCCCGCTTTTTTTATAGTTTCTTGCGGATAATTCTAACCGCAATTTTTACACGTTTCCAAAATGGCAGATAATTAAGTGAGTCTAAAATACCTTCCGCAAGTACACGCTCTTTTCTGTCAATTTCCTTTCTGACCTTCTTTGCAGTCTTACTGTTCATTTTCATTCCCCCTATTTTATATCTACTCAACAAACGGAGCTATACTGCAACGGCAGTTACAAACATTATCAGCACTTCCGTAAGGGTCTGCGGGGTATTCCATTAAATCCCCGTTTAGCATTTCAAACTTTTCCCCCATAGGAATAACTGTTCCGTCAATTGCTAAGTGCATATCTCTAGTGCGGTCATCACGTACTGCAATCCACATCTTATTTTGCACCCCTTCCGACTGATAGAGCAAATCAGTTCCCGCATTTACCGTACTGCAACTTTCAGTTCTTGCAATAAGTTCGGCTCTCCACTCTTTGCCCTTTGTGAATACATCGCCCGCAGTTTCAATTAATAATTTCTTCTGCTGACTTGTACTCAATCCTTCTGTAATGGCTTCTGATAACGCCTTTCTCAACTCTCTCTTTGTGGTGTCATTGATAGTCTTACACAATTCCAAGCCGTGTTCGTCAATCCACAAATTAAAGAGCCGTTTCACTTCATCAGAAATACCCTTGTAATCTTTCTTACCCAAAGTATCAGCACCGTGAGTAGCACCAACTTCAAGCCCCTTCAAGAAAGCACTTGCCAAACTGTGTTTAAGTTTGTCTGCCATTTCGTTATTGAAAAGGTTTTCAATTACCGTTCCAACATCTTTGTTATTATCTACCGCTTCCCCGATTGCCTTGCTTACCGCTTCAAACTGCTTGTCAAAACTTTTATTCATCGCAGTTCTGAAAGGTGCTTCTACACTTCTCGCCCTTACGTCAAAAGCCTTCCAAATCTTCACCCGTCTTTTTTCCTCGGCTTCGTCTGCTTCAATTACTTTATGCTTCTTGCAATACTCTTTACGCAATGCGAGAAAATCCTTCTCACTAAGAGTATGGTTATCCTTACCCGCATTGTCATCTGAATTATTCTCACCTTCGCCCCCTTCTACTTCGGGAAGTGTCACCCCGTCATCATCATCGGGAATTTCGGGAAGTTCAATTGGCTCTGAATTAAAAGGCTTTTCTTCCTGTGCAAAACTTCGCAAGTAAACATCACCGCCTTTTTCGTCAATATCATAACCCATAGCAGTTCGCCATTCGTTTACAGTCAAAACCCCGTTTCTCAAACCTTCTGTCGCAATCTTTAATTTCTGTTCAACATCTTCTGAAATAATGTTTTCGTGTCTTAAAATGTAGACACGTTCGGGGTCAAAATCTTCCCACAATAACTGAGTGTTCATATTTCGCTCATACATTCTGAGATAATCACTCAAAACGTTTTTATTCAGAAGGTAGTCCGCACTTTCAATAGTGCTTCTGTTCGAGTTCTGCAAAATACCCATAATTTCGGGTGGTATTCTGAAATGCTCGTTTGTACTGTCTCTTAAAAACTTTCTTGAATTTACAAAGTCCAATTCAGTTGGTGTATTCGCAATCTTCTCAAACTTGCTTCCTTCACCCGTCAAAACCATTGGTTCCTTAGCGTGATTAAGCCCCGCCATTTTTGACAACCAACTTTGTTTAATTTGGTCTGCGGTTTCCTTATTTCCGTTAGGTGCGTAGATGATAGCCGAAGGTGTTGCGTCATTGAAGAAAAGATTTTTTGCGTACTTGCTCGCATATTCATCGGACTGAATTTCATCGCCAATGCTTTCTGCAAGTCCTTTGCCCCTTCCGTAAGGGTCAAGCAAGTTCATATCCTTGAACACGATTACATCATTTGTAGGCACTACAATAGAGTTACCCGCAGTTGTTCCGAAAGGATAAATCTCCCAATACTCCGCATTTACTGTCGGGGTCTTTACTACCCAACTTGGTGAAAGTGGAAGAAGTGCAATTACTTTTCCGTTCGGGCTTCTGACTTTCAGAAGGTACGCTTCACCGACAAGAGTATAACAGGCGAAAACAAAATAGCGAACATTCCACCCTGTCAAATCCCTAAATGTAGGGCAAGGGTCATCAAACAGATTGTAGATTTCGTGGTCTGCTACCTTTTCCGCCTTGTCTTTATTAACTCTGTATTCCTTCTTGTCATACAGAAACAATTCTACGTTCGCACATTTCTGAGCAATTACCCTAGCCCCGTCTAATCGTGGGTTTTCGTGGAATAACTGCAACAGTTCTGTCGAACTCATTTTAGGTGGAGTTGTCCACAGTTTTTTTAATTTGGCTCTGATACTTTCAGTAATCTTATTCATTAAAGGTACTTCCTTCTAATCTTTTAAGATTTTTTAAGTTTACACTATTTTTCAGAAATAGGCAAAATCCCGTTTATCTCTGCCATTTTCTCCATTTCAGATTTAAGCCTGTCGATTATCTGCGGGTCTTTCTTGTAGTATGTCCATAGCCAATGAATTACTTTATGCGTAAGATTATTACAACACAAAAACCAATCGCCCCGCAAGTTCTGATATTTTTTTTCATCTAAATTACGGTGATGTAACTGCCACATTTTTCTTAATTTATGACCTGTAATAAAATCGGTCTTTCCGCTTTCAATGTATTTTTCTTTCTTAAAATCTTTCCACGGTCTTGACTGTCTGAATTTAGTTTTACTTTTCTGAATGTCGTTCAAAATATACCCCCTAACACGCTCTAGGCTTCAAAAAATAGGGGGTCTTTCCGCTTGGTTGATATTTTTCTCAACCTTGCTTCAAAACCCCTTAAAAACCGCCTATTTCTTAATCATCTTTTTAGGTTCTGTTTTCTTCACTGTTTCTTTTG
>Ga0310786_10004943_pt1 | contig 18303 bp, 13 predicted proteins | sample AusTroGonzalo_MG_FD_203881 | JGI IMG/M metagenome (GOLD analysis project Ga0310786, IMG submission 203881) | Bovine rumen microbial communities from tropical cattle in Woodstock, Queensland, Australia - Gonzalo_03 (v2) (version 2) | ecosystem: Host-associated > Mammals > Digestive system >... | reverse complement strand
GCGACTGTGAAGTGGACCAGATGATGCTGGACTTTCCCATGATGGGCGACTACGCCGTGGTTGACGCCGGGAAGGAGACGTTCTTCCTTACGCACGGCCACAGATGGAACGAGTTCAGCCTACCTCCGCTTGGAATGGGGACTGTGCTTGCGCACGGCCATACCCACGTGCCGGAGAACAAGAAGCTCGAATGCGGACTTACTGTGTTCAACCCGGGATCAGTGTCGCTCCCCAAGGGCGGAAGCGCAAGGTCCTTCGGCTACTTCGACGGCGAGAACCTTTTCCACTACACGATCTAGCTCAGTCGAATCGCAGGCTGTCTGTCCAGGGGTCGACGAGGGGAAGGTGACTCCCGGAAGCTGCTGTTCGCGGACATGAACGCATCAGCGGCGCGTGCGGCGGCGAACCGCCGCGAATGCTGCCGCGGTGCCGCTTCCGTCGGATTGACCCGTAGGCTTGGCCGGCGGATCTTTCCTTTCCCCGCCTTTCTTCTCCTCGCGCTTCGGCTTGGACTGCGGCACAGGCGACTTGGGCACGGCGCTGCGGTTGCGGCGAAGCTTTGCGCGCAGCCATGCAAGGGCCTGCGCCATGCCGAAGTCCGTCTTGAGCCCGAGACGCACCGCGGCGACTGCCGCAAGAAGGAGCAGCGCGGCGATCAAGTAGACGGCAGGCGCGAGCTGGATTGCGTGGCGGAACGGCGGTAGCGCTTCCCAGACCGTGTCGGCCGTCGTAAGCGTGCGGCCGCCTGTCGCCTCGGAAAGACGCGCAAGGTTGCGTTGCCCGGCGCGTGGGTCGGACGGGCGCCTGTATTCGCCGGGATACGGCAGGCATATCGGCGGAAGGGGGAACGGCTTGCCGGATGGAAGCGTGACTATCGGGAAGGCGGTTTCGTCGCCTGACAGCGGCACAAACGCGGAAAGCGTCTCGGCGTCGTCCCACTTCAGCGAACTGACGACTTTCTCGGGGCCGGAGCCTGGACGCTGCAAGACCGTGACGAGCTGCAGCCCCGCGTTCGAGAGCGCCGCCAGGGGATTGTCGCTTTCCGCCACGGCCGTTATGCGGATGCCGCCTGAAACGGCCCTGCGCTCGAAGTAGAAGCCGGGCGCGGAAGCACCGTCGTCGCCAAGCGTCCAGCGGGCGATTGCGGACGTCAGCTCTGCACCATATTCGGATGTCATGAGCGGGGCCGAATGCTTGCCGGAAAGTTCGCCGGTGAAGGCGAGCGTGCGGCCGAGCCCCGCGTGGCGGAAAGCGAGAAGAGGCGCAGGGTCGTCCCCTTCGGGAAGGGCGAACATCGCGGTCTCGCATTCCTCGCGGCGGTATGTTACGTTGTATCCGCCGACTATAGGGTCGGCGGGCGGATTGACGTCTGTGAGCTGGCGCAGCGGCGCGCCGATGCGCACCGGCACCGGGTTCGTCTCCATCGCAGTCTTGCAGTTCAGGTACGTGTCCTGCTGGAACAGGCGCGGAATCTGCGAGGCGTCGTTTTCGAAGTAGCACTCGCCGTGTCCCGCGGCGGCGATGAGCTGCAGGAGGTGCGCGTCGCAGTCGGATCCGGAGCCGAGCGCTATCACGCTCACCGTTATGCCGGCCGAGAGAGCCTTCGAGAGGTAGTTGTTGTAGTCTCCGGGCTCCTCCGAGTCCGCCGCGTCCGCGAAGAGTATTATGTGCTTTACGGCGGCAGTGGCCTTGTCGAGTTCGCGTATGCCCGCCATAAGGCCTTCCTCGACGAATATGCCGCCGCCTTCGGACCTGATGGAGAGGACGCGTCCGCGCTGCGCCTGCGCGTCGGTGCCGTACTGGAGCGGAAGCACGATGTGCGGCGAGGAGTCCACTGCGATTACCGACACCTGGTCCATCGCGCTGAGCATGTCTATCGCGCTTGCGGCTCCGATGTTGGCCATGTCCATCTTCGTGCGTCCGCCGCTTCCGGCCGAGCATGCCATCGACCCGGAGCGGTCCATCACGATCGCAAGGGCTATGGAGTACTTGCGGTGCTCCTGCCTCAGCTCAAGCGACACGGGGAGTATGTCCTCCACCGCGGAGCGATACCATCCTCCAGGCCCGAACGCCCTCTCTCCGCCGGTCAGCGCGAGGCCGCGCCCAAGCTCCTCCACGAACGCCACTAGCGAGCGCATCGCGGCTGGCTGGAAGTTCTTTGCCGAGACGTTTTCAAGAACGGCTCCGCCGTATCCCGCAAGCGACTCCACCGAGCAGTCGAAGTCGGCGGCGTTCCTCAGCTCGATGTTCACGCCTGCGGCGCGCGCCACTTCCGGCGCAGGCGAAGGCGTGCCCTCGTACAGCCACAAAAGCGGCTTTCCGCCGCGCGTCTCCACTATGAACGAGGCTCGGTTGTTTTCCGGACACGGATCGCCCTCGCCGGGCGATACAACGAGCGTGTAGCGCCTGATGCCTGGACGGCTGGCGCGGTCGCGGAATACGAGCGGCGTGAGGCCTTCGCGGAAGAGGGCCGTGCCGCGCGCTATGACGTTCGTCCCGCACACGAGCGCGTATGAGTTCGTGGACGCCTCTGGCGCGGAGACCCACGCCGTTGCGCAGACGAACGCGCCTGGAGAAACGGACGCGGACGCGTCTATGCGCGACACCGACAGGTCGTGGGAGAACGGACGCGTCTGGAGGATCGTGTCGGCGGGCAGGGCGCACGCCGCCTGTCCGTCGTTGTCGGTGAGTCCGTCGGAAAGCACGAGGACTCTCGCAGGCGCTCCTGGCTGCGCCAGGGCTTCGGCCTTTGAAAGCGCGCCCTGGAGGTCAGAGCCGTCGCGCGGAAGTGTCTGCAGAAATCCCTCGAATCCGATCTTCGACGGCTGGAGCTCCACTGCAGAGCCGCGGGCGAATGAAACCACTGCAAGCTCCGCAGCGGCCGGACGCTTCGAGGCGATGGACCGTATCACCTTCTCCTGCTCGCGCAACGCCTCCGCGCTCATCGAGAGCGACCTGTCTGCCGCAACCACAAGGGTTCCGCAGCGTTCCTTCTTCGGGAACACGGGGCGCGCAATCGCAAGCACCGCGAGCGCAGCCACCACGAGCGCGGTCTTTCTCCTGTACAGCGCGAAGTGTACCAGCAGCGCGACAATTGCGACAAGCGCCGGGATCCACGCCGCGGAGCTTGTGCGGACGGCGCTTTCGGGAACGGCGGCAGGAGAGCCGAAGCTTCCTGTGCTGCAGCGGGTAAGGTCCGACTCCTCGGCGTCGAGAACGTCGGACTCGCGCGCATTGACGGCTTCGCCGCCGTTGTCGCCGCTGTGCGAACGCGCCGACTCCGAAGCGGACGCGACAGCATTCTGCACGAGCGCGGGGAACGCGGGCGAGCGGAAGAAGGCGAGGTTCGGGTTCGAGAACGCGACCGTGCATGAGTTCGTCCCTACGGTGATCATCGGACGTCCGCCGAGGGCCGCTACCGCTATGCCTGAAGGCACCGTCTCGGAAAGGGCGTATGAAATGCCGTCGAGCGAAACGCCTTCAAGGATCGGCTCGCCAGGTTCAGTCCAGACGGGCCCGCGAACGGAGTCCTTGCCCGAAGGGAGGAAGGTCAGCCGATATGTGGACTGTACGGTCGAATCATGGTCTGTCGCCAGGAAATCGGCGGAGGCGCCTGCCGCCGCGTACTCTCGCACGAAGCCGGTGGCGTCGAGCGCGCGCTTCACGAGCGCGGCGAGCTCTTCGTCGGCGAAATCGAGCGCGGCCGAAACCGACGGTACGTCCGGCGGGTCGAGATGTACGGTGTTGTCCGCGTCGAGGGCGTCGTGCGGGATGGACGCCTTTATGGAAGGCTGGTTCGCCGCAACGGTTCCGGCGAATCGGGCGCGTCCTTCTTCGTCGAACGAGAGAGTCGCCTGTCCTGCGCCTTCGATGGAAAGCACGCATGAGCCGGCTCCTTCACCGAAGCGCCTTACTTCCACGAAAACGGAATCGCGGTCCGGGTCGCGCCTGCGTCGCCTGGCGGCCGTTATCGCGCAGTTCGGGGATGGCGTGCCGAACGCCTCCCATCTTACGCCTTCGGAGGGAAGTTCGTCGGAAGGCGGACGGTCGGTCAGGACGAGAATCTCGTCGCCGGGAAGGAGTATCGACCGCGCCGACGCAAGCTCGCGGCCGAGTGCGCCGGAGTCAGGGGCGGTGCGGACGCGGATGCTGTCCTTCGCGCCGCGCTTCTTCTCGCGCGCCAGGAATTCCTCGGCCTTCTTCGCTGCGTCGCCAGCGGACATGGAAGGCGACGTGTCGACGATCACGGTGAGCGACCCAGACGAGCGGCGCCACCGAAGGGGCGTGAGGGCCGCGAAGACAAGCGCCGTGATGGCGAGCAGCTCTAGCCAGAAGCTAGGCGGCGTACGGAGGCGGTCCCTTCTGCGCGCGGCGGAAAGGGAGACTGCCGGCTTTGGCCACAGGAGAAGCGAGCCGACCGTCTTGGGCGGGCTTCGCCTGCGGAAGCAGTATACTGCGGCGAGCGCCGCAGTGGCGGCGAAGCCGGCTGCCGCTAGAGGGGTTGCGAGAATCATCTGCGTCCCTCCAGTATCCCGGCGGACGCCAGTTCGCGCACGACCGCGTTTCGAGGAGACTCCGCCTCGATGTCGACGAACGACGCGTTGAACCTGCGAGCCGCGTTGCGCCAGCGCGCCGTGTGCGCGGAAAGGGCTTCGAGATAGGCGGATACGGTCTTGTCGTCGAACGCGAGCTCTCGCTTCTCGCCAGTTTCGCTGTCGACTAGCTCACCGGTTCCGCCCGGCGCAGGCGACGTTTCGGAGTGCGAAAGTACGCGCACCACGATTACCGCGGCGGCGAGATGAGAGAGCCGCGCCAGTTCGCGATCGGGGTCGGCGTCGGTCATCAGGTCGGAGACCATTATGCGGACGGCGCGCGGAGTGCGCGGGTCTTCGCGTTCGACTACGCGGCACCCATCCGCGGCGGACGTGACGAGTCCGAAAAGGTAGTCCGAGGTCTCCCGCTTTGCAGGGGGCACGTCCATCGACGCCGTCTTGTCGCGGAAGAACTCTATCACTGGCGCGACCTCCTCGCGGTGCACCTTCACGACCTCGCGGTCGGAGCGGGCGAGAACGTTCCAGTCGAGGTTGCGGAGGTCGTCGCCCGGCGCGTAGTCGCGGTAGTCCTGGAACTCGAGGGATTCGCCTGCACGCGGCGCGGCGACAGATCCCGGCCCTCCGCGCAGCGCGCGGCGCGGAATCAGGAATCGGACGGAGCGTCCGTCTGCAAGGCCCTGTCGTTCGGCGTCGGTCATGGCTTGCGGAATTCGCGGAACTCACAGACCGCGGTCACAACGAGCAGTGCGATTGCGCACATGGCTATGATGAAGGCAAACAGGTAGTGCTGCATTGTCGCGTGCATCAAGCCGTCGATGTTGCACGGCAGCGGACGGAACGCATACCTGTCGAAGGCGTCGGTCTCGGCGACAATTGTAAGCGCGTTTGCGATGACGATGTACCCCAGCACTATCTTGCCGATGGCGGCCGCGATCTTTCTGTGGTTCCGCAGGAGCGCCCGTCCCGCGCATCCCGCGATCGTCAGGATTCCGCCGAACTCGAACACGAAGGCGATAAACCCTTCAAGGTCGTCGGCGGGCCTTCCGATGCACCCGATCGCCGCCGCTACCGTCACTATGGCCAGCATGACGTTCGCGAAGACCATGGAAGGCACGCTTCCCGTTGCAAACGGGAAGGCCAGCACGCGCATGAAGGTGGACTTGGGGGCGTGCAGCGCCGCGCCGCGCGTAAGGGTCGTGGGGTAGTACGCCGCGCGCAGGAGGATCATCAGCGCCACGCAGAACCATATTAGGACCCACGGCTGCCATTCCATGAGTATGGTCAGGGCGCTGGCGACGAAGAGCGCCGCGTGGGTTATGCGGAGCGGACGCATTCCGTCCAGGTGCGGAGGGGCGAGTTCGGCCGCGGCCTGCGCGCGGCAGTACGCTATGACGGCTATGAACACGAATACCGTGGTCGCGATGCTCGCAGGTGTTGTCGGACTGGACGAGCGCATCCACATTCCGCCGCCTATCGACAGGATTTCCGCGATGCCGGTGCCCATGGTCGGCATGAGGAAGTATATCAGGAGCAGCAGGGTTATCCTTATGGGCACGGGGCGGCGGGCGCAGGACGGGAGCAGCCCGACCGAGAACATCGCGATACTTCCGGCGAGAAGCGAAATCGGCGTGACGACGGTTGTGGCCAGGTCCACGCCGCGCATCAGGTAAGACAGCACGAAGAACGGCATCGCGATGGCCACGGCTATCGCCGAGACTATGGCCACGGCCGTTATCTTGCCAGACACGATCTGAGCGGGCGTAAGGGTTGTCGTGAATTCAAGTCCGAGCCTGTCCTTGCCCGTCTCCAGTATGGTCTTGATCGCGGCGAAAAGCGGTATCGCTCCGCAGGAGACCAGGCCCGTTATCGCGGACACCGCTACTAGAGGCCCGGTTCCAAGGCCCTTGCCGAACGATATCTCCGCCGGGGAGAGGTCGTGCATCTCGGCAGCAAGCACAATGCCCGTTGCGCCAAGGAGCACTATTGGGAGGACGACCATGCCCCAGACTATGAGGCGTGCGCGCATGAGCTGGCGCAGTTCCTTCAGCGCCACTGGATTGATTTGGGGCAGCAGTGTCATGCCAGGTTTCCTTTCGTCACGTGCATGAATATGTCCTCAAGCTTGCCTAGCTCCGGTTCGAAGAGGATTGGCACGAGGTGTTTCGCAAACAGGTTTTCGGCAAGCGCCGCGGCGGACTGGTCGCCCGACGCGATCTTGACGCGCCAGCCGTTCCCGCTGTTCTCCGCCGCGAGCACTCCGGGCGTCTCGAGAAGCATGGGCATCGCCTTTTCGTTGAACTCGGGAAGGAAGCGCAGCTTGATCCATGTTTCGGAGGACGTCTTCACCTCTACGTCTACGCGCCTTCCCCTTTCGATGATAACCGAGGCGGTGCACATCTCCTCCAGCTCGCTGAGGATGTGCGACGATATGAGTATCGCCTTGCCGTTCTCGCCGAGCGCCTTCACGAGCTCGCGAAGCTCGATGCGCGCGCGCGGGTCGAGTCCGTTGGCCGGCTCGTCCATGATGAGGACAGCGGGATCGTGCACAAGGGCGCGTGCAAGCGAGACGCGCTGCTTCATTCCCTTCGAGAGGGCGTTGAGCGTACGGTCGCGGAACTCGAATAGGCCGGTGAACTCCTCGACGCTCTCCACCGACTTCCTTATCGCGGCACCCTTGACGCCGTAGGCGCGGGCGAAGAAGTCCAGGTATTCGTCCACGGTGGTGTCGGCCCTGCTGGGGAGGTCGTCGGGCATGAAGCCGATGAGACGGTGCGCGTGCTCTGGCTTGTCCAGGACCGATACGCCGTCGAGCGTTATGTCTCCGGCGTCGGGCGTGTCGAGCGTCGCCATGATGCGCATGGTGGTTGTCTTGCCCGCGCCGTTCGGCCCTACGAACCCGATCACCTCGCCGGAGGAGAACGAGAACGACAGGTCGTCAACCGCGCGGAAGTCCTGGTTGAACGTCTTGACCAGGTTTGTCACTTCGACTTTCATTCGGCGGCCTCCTTGAACTTGCCGTACACCAGCCCTGCGGCGGAGGTGTTCGTCTTCTTTCGCGTCACGGGGTTGGGGAAGAACGGAGACCCCTCGATTTCGGCCAGGTATTCGCCGCTGGGAATCATGGTGGTGCAAGACTTTGCGTGCGAGAGGGTTCCGTCCCAGTCGCGTCCGAAGCCTGTCGCGGCGTTGAACGCGGCCTTGAACGGACAATACGATTCCCTTGGCTCAGTCTTCGGCGTGGCATCGAGCTTCTTGGCTTTCGCCTCCCCGCCTGGCGGAATGTCCGTGAACTCGTACAGCTTGCCGTCGACGTTCGCCTGGCCCCACACGACCTTGGCGCCGAGAAGGTTTGCCACGGTGACTTCGCCAGAGGGCGACGTCCGGAAGTCGAGCCTCTCGGAACGTTCGCAGGCGCGTTCGAAGTCGAAGAACGACGTCACGAGCGGCTTTGTCCATCCGCTGTTGAGCCTCAGCGCGTCCGCGACTCCCATGCTGCATGTCTGTTGCCCGCCTACGTTGCGCATCCGGAATGCGGCGTCCAGGGGGAAGGATATCCCTCCGTCGATCGACACAGGCGAGAACACGGCGAACTGCCCGCGGGTCAGGGCCTTTCGCGCGGTCTGGTCGAGGATGGTCACGGACTGCAGGCGCACTGAAGGCGTTGTGCCGAAGAACACATACGCGAATATGGCGATGAGGATGGCGAAAAGCGCGGCCGATCCAGGAAGGAAGACGAGGAGCTTCATGCGCATGTTGCGGCGCACGCTGCGGAATGTGACGAGCGGCACGATGACAAGAGCGAAAATGGCGAGTACCAGCTGGAGCATCTTCACCGGGACCGTCGACTTGGCCTTGATCGGGATGCGCTTGAGGTCCTTCTCCAGGTTGTTCGACGAACTCGAGTACGAGTAGTAGTAGTGCGATATCCCGAGGTCGCCAACGAGAGCCTCAAACGAATCGTCGATTGCCGGGAGCACCTTGGTTGCCTCGGACAGGTCGGCGAAGCCGTCTGGCCCGGCCGTAACGAACACGGCGCCGCCGAACGCACGGTAGACCTCGAGTGCCGATTTTGCGTCCTCGTTGAGCGTGCCGTAGTCGCCGGCGGTTATGAATACGGCGTCGAACGTTGAATAGCACCGCCAGTCGCGCGGCCAGTCCGCCGTCGGGAATTCGTACTGGTGCGCTGCGAGGTTGTAGGCAGGCTCGCTTGCCTTCCTGCTGCCGTACGAAGAATGCTTGTGGCGCTGCTTGTAGTTGGAGAATTGCTGCGCCTTCGTCAGCCAGTCTTCGAGCTTCTTCGCGTCGATGGACTTCGACAGGAGCGCCGACGGGATGGCGTCGTTGGCAGGGTGGAATCCATTTGGCATGTTGATGTTAATGGGTATGTCCCATCGCTGTGAGTTGGGGGAACGCGATTTAGGCGTTGTTTCCCGCAGTCTCACGCCATTAGAGTAGAAATTGGATCCTTTTTCCTCGGCGAGCGGCATGAAGAGCGTGAATTCCGTTGTTCCGCCTGGCGGAATGGAGAATTCCTTCTGCACATTTGCAGATCCTGGCATCTGTGCCTCGACGCGAAAGCTTCGTTCGTTCGCGGCGTTGTTGCGGAAGCGGAGCGTTATTCCCGGAATGCCGTGTGTGACCGTGTCGTTGGCGCCTTGCGCCATGCATGCCACTTCGAGGTCTGCGATCCCGAGGTCGCCCAGCCTGTCCAGCTTGACTTCCGGCATGTAGCGTCTTGTCGTGAGGGCGAACGAGCTATTCTCTGATGATTCTAGGGCCTTTGCAGATGCCGTTGCGGCCAATGTGGCCACCAGAATGGCGCGCACCAGCGTCATGTATGTTTTCATCGGGTCGTTTCTCCTTGTGTCATTCGGCTACCGGAGTCGATTCGAGGACGCCGTCCACGATTGCCCCTGCGCCGATTCCGTCGAGCTTGGCGCGGTAGTCGAGGATGAGCCTGTGGTTCAGCACGGGGAAAGCGACCTTGCGCACGTCGTCGAACCCCACCGACGGCCTTCCGTCCATCAGTGCAAGCGCGCGCGCCGACTCTGCCATGGCGATCGCGGCGCGCGGCGAGGCCCCGCAAGTCACGTACTTGGCGGAGTGCGTAGCGGCCACGATGCGCCCGATCCAGTCGGCGACCGCCTCGGGGAGCAGGACTTTGCCCACCGTTGCGAGCGCGCGGGAGAGCGACTCGCGGGTGAGGGTGAATTCGCTCCGCGGCATGTCGCCGTGCGAGCGCGTGGTTATGATGGCGGTGAGCGTGGAGGCGTCGGGCGGCGCGACGTGCAGCTTGAAGATGAAGCGGTCGGTCTGCGCCTCGGGAAGGGGATACGTGCCTTCCAGTTCGATCGGGTTCTGGCTTGCGAGGACGAAGAACGGGTCGGGGAGCGGGCGCGTCACGCCCATGAGGGTTACGGTCCTTTCCTGCATCGTCTCAAGCATGGCGGACTGCGTCTTCGGGGAGGCGCGGTTGATTTCGTCGGCGAGGAGCAGGTTGCAGAACACCGGGCCCGGCTTGAACGCCATGGCGCGGTTCCCGTCTGGCCCCGTTTCGAGGATGTGCGACCCGAGGATGTCGGATGGCATCAGGTCGGGCGTGAACTGGATGCGCTTGAAGTCGAGGTCGAGTATCTGCGCAAGCGCGCGGATGAGCGCGGTCTTGCCGAGGCCCGGAAGGCCTTCGAGCAGGACGTGTCCGCGGGCAAGGATTCCGGCGAGGACGAGGCGGTGGAGCTCGGGGCGTCCGAGCAGCATGTGGTCGAGAGCGGCGAGGGTGCTGTCGAGGTCCTGCTTTACAGGCGCGACCTCTTCGGGTGAGAGAAGCGTCATGGTGGTGCCCTTGTTTTGTTTGTAGACCCGTATTATAGTATACCTTGGTACCCCTTGAAAAGCCCAAATCCCAAATCTGGCGTATCTCCATGATCCACCGCGCCTTTCCCTGCTGTGGCTGGAATTGGCGCGGTTTGTCAAGTCGGGAAGGCGTCGCATGGATTTCGCTTCATTCGTGATTTCATTTTTTCGTTCTTCAACCAGCCGAAGCTTTGGTATAATCGCGGTGCTTATGAAAACCAGGACATTCATCGACCGTATAGAAGTTCGCGTTAGGTCGGGCAAGGGAGGCGACGGAGTTGCGACGTTCCGCCGCGAGGCGCTCGTTTCGGAAGGAGGGCCGGACGGAGGGGACGGCGGGCGAGGTGGCGACGTGGTGCTGAAGGGCTCCATACACGTCAACTCGCTCATCGCGCTCTTCTTCGACCCGCACCTATACGCGGAAAACGGCGTCAACGGCGGGAACCGCCGCTGCTTCGGTCGTCGTGGCAAGGACCTCGTTGTGCCTGTTCCGCTCGGCACGATAGTCACGGACGTCGACACTGGCCTGCTCGTGGCGGACATCACCGAGGCGGGACAGACCGTGGTTGTCGCGAAGGGCGGGGCGGGAGGTTTCGGCAACTGTCACTTCAAGAGCTCCGTGAACCAGGTCCCGACCGAGCACACCCTCGGCGGAGAGCCGGAGGAGCGCAAGCTGCTGCTTGAGATTAAGACGATCGCCGATGCCGGGCTTCTCGGTTTCCCGAACGCCGGAAAGTCGTCCATCCTCTCGATGGTCTCCTCCGCCACTCCCAAGATCGCATCCTACCCGTTCACCACGCTGAACCCGATGGTGGGGCAGATCGAGTACCGCGACTTCGCGCAGGTAACGATGGCGGACGTCCCCGGAATAATCGAAGGCGCCGCGAGAGGTGTCGGCCTTGGAATCGACTTCCTCCGTCACCTTGAACGAGCCCGCGTGCTGGTCTACGTGATCGACATGGCCGGCACGGACAACCGCGAACCGTGGAAGGACTACGAAGTCCTCTCGAAGGAAATATCGGAGTACAACCAGGAGCTCAGCGAGCGTCCGTCGCTTGTTGTCGCGAACAAGATGGACGAGGACGCGGCGGTGGAGAACCTTCCGCGATTCATAAAGGAGACGGGCGTGACGCCCATACTGGTGAACTGCGTGGACGGAACGGGGCTGGACGTCCTCAAGGAGGAGCTCCGCAAGATCGTGAATCCGAAGCCGCGGAGCGGGTGGCACCATGGCGAGACGGAGGAACATCCGCCGCTTTCCGAGATGCCCGATACCACGGGTGAAGAGATCCCTGCCGAGGCGATGAAGTTCGCGACGTTCCTCAAGCTTGATCCTCCGAAGAAGAAATCTCACCCTTCGCGCGGCAATATTCACTGATTTTGCAAATTATCCGCTTGCGCTCCGCGCGAAAAAATGCGATAATTCGCGCTTCATTACCGCAGGAAGGTTTCAATTATGAAAGAAATAACTGGAAAACTCAGCGCGTCTGGGATGAAATTTGCGCTGGTTGCTAGCAGGTTCAACAGCTTTTTGGTGGAGCAGTTGGTGAAGGGCGCAGAGGATGCGTTCGTGCGCCTCGGGGGCAAGACGACCGATCTTACGCTCGTAAGGGTTCCGGGCGCATACGAGTCGCCCGTTGTCGCGGCCAAGCTCGCAAAGAGCGGCAAGTACGACGCGGTCGTGGTGCTCGGCGCGGTAATCCAGGGCGCCACACCCCATGCCGCGCTCATCAACGAGACCACGGCACGCGCGTTCGCGCAGCTTTCTCTCGAGACGGGCACGCCCGTGCTGAACGGAATCGTCTCGGCCGACAATCTCGAACAGGCGGTTGAGCGCTGCGGCACGAAGCAGGGCAACAAGGGCTTCGCGGCCGTCCAGGCCGCAATCGAGGCGGTGGACGTTCTCAGGCAGGTCTGAGCGCGTCCATTTTGATTTTCAAGGCAAACCAACAACAACAAGGGAAATACAGCAGCTATGGCTAAGGAAGTGAAGAAGGTGGCGTTTCTCACGGCGGGCGGACTTGCTCCGTGCCTGTCGAGCTCGATCGGGTTCCTGATCGACGAGTACACGAGGAAGGCGCCCAAGGTCGAGATGATAGGCTATGTCGACGGCTACATGGGCCTTCTCAAGGGTCAGTCGATCAAGGTCACGGACGTGGTGCGCAAGAACGCGCTCGTCCTCACGCGCCACGGCGGCTCGCCGATCGGCAACAGCCGCGTGAAGCTCACGAACGTGAAGGACTGCGTGAAGCGCGGGCTTGTGAAGGAAGGCGAGGATCCGCTCAAGGTTGCGGCCGACCAGCTCGTCAAGGACGGAGTGGACGTCCTCCACACCATCGGCGGCGACGACACTAACACCACGGCGGCCGACCTTGCGGCCTATCTCGCCTCCAACAACTATCCGCTAATCGTCGTAGGCCTTCCCAAGACCATCGACAACGACGTCTATCCGATCAAGCAGTCCCTCGGCGCATGGACTGCCGCCGAGGAGGGCGCGAGGTTCTTCCAGCACGTCGTCAAGGAGTGCACCGCCAACCCGCGCTCGCTCGTCGTCCACGAGGTGATGGGCCGCAACTGCGGCTGGCTCACGTTCGCGACCGCCATGGCATACCGCAAGATGCTCAAGCGCACGAAGGTGCTCGACGCGTTCGGGCTCACCAAGAAGCGCCTCGACGTCCACGCGGTGTACGTCCCCGAGGCAAAGGTCGACCTCAAGAGCGAGGCCGCGCGCCTCAACAAGATCATGGACGAGGTCGGCTGCGTCAACATCTTCGTGTCTGAAGGCGCCTGCGTGGCCGAGATCATCGCCGAGATGAAGCTCCGCGGCGAGGAGGTCCCGGTCGACGCGTTCGGGCATCCGCGCCTCGACAAGGTCAACGTTGGGCAGTACTTCGCCAAGCAGTTCGGCTCGAAGCTCGGCGCCGAGAAGACGCAGGTCTTCAAGAGCGGCTACTTCGCTCGCGCCTCCGCTCCGAACAAGAAGGACCTCACGCTCATCCACAGCTGCTGCGTCAAGGCGGTGGAATGCGCGCTTTCGGGCGTCAGCGGCGTGATAGGCAAGGACGAAGACAAGGGCGGCGAGCTCCGCGCCTGCGAGTTCACGCGCATTGCCGGCGGCAAGCCGTTCAACGTGCGCAAGGGCTCGTTCCGCAAGATGCTCGGCGAGATCGGGCAGCCCTATCCCCGCAAGAAGCGCATCGCCAAGAAGTAAGCCTGAAGAACGACGAAAGGATTCCAGGAAATGGCAGAAGAAATGAAGTCTCTCACCCGCGCGGTCATTGTAGAATTCGACTTCGCGGCATTCAACGGCGCGGACGCTCTCTTCGAGACCGCCAAGAAGGTCTTTGCGGAGCATGGAGTCGAGCTCACCGACAAGCTTGAGGCGATGCACCTGGCGGGCGGAAGCTACCAGGGCGCGATTGCCGAGCTCTACGCGGCGCTCGGCAAGAAGGGCGATGCCGCCAAGCTCGCCAAGGAAATCGACTCCGCGTTCAAGGCGGAGCTCGCCGCGAAGGCGCCTTCGGCCGTCGACGCGCAGTTCAAGGGTTTCGTGAAGGCCCTGGTCGACAAGGGCGTAAAGGTAATCGTCGACACGCGCTCGCCCGTCGACGCTATCGCCGCGGCTCTTTCCGAGTTCGGCGAGGCAGTTACGGTCTACGCCGAGCCTTCGCTCACCTACGGCTCGATCAAGTGGGACGCATGGCTGCGCGCCTGCCGCGCGAACCACGTCCACCAGTCGCTTACCGTTGCGGTTACAGGTTCGGGATTCGGAGTGCGCGCAGCCCTCGTGGCGGGCCTTTCGGCCGTCGCGGTCCAGGGCAAGCGCACCGCCTACCAGGACTTCGGCGGGGCGGACGCGGTCGTCGCGAAGCTCGACGCGAAGCTCGTGCCCGAGATCCTCAGGGTTCTGCACATCTCCTGACAGGACGGAACCGGCTGCCATGGAAACTGAGCTGTCGGGAATCGAGCGCCTCCATTCGATAATGACGCGCCTGCGCGACCCCGACAAGGGGTGCCCGTGGGACAGGGTGCAGACGCTCGAGACACTTAAGCCTTGCGTGCTCGAGGAGACGTACGAGCTCCTCGCGGCGATGGACCGTCCCGAGGACAAGGAGAACCACGTCGAGGAACTTGGCGACGTCCTCCTGCAGGTGATGTTCCAGTGCGTTATGGCCGAGCAGGAGGGGCGGTTTTCGTTCGACGACGTCGCCAACGCGATTTCCGACAAGCTCGTGCGGCGCCATCCCCACGTGTTCGGCGACGTCGTGGCGAACAACCCCGACGCCGTCCTCAAGAACTGGGAGCAGATCAAGCAGCAGGAGCACAAGAAGGAGAAGCGGCATTCCGCCCTCGACGGCGTGCCTTCCACCCTCCCCGCGCTCCTGAAGGCGCAGCGCACGCAGGAGAAGGCGGCGCGCGTGGGCTTCGACTGGAAGGACGCCTCGGGTCCGCTCGACAAGATCCGCGAGGAGTTCGGCGAGCTGGAGGAGGCGGTTGAAAAGTCGTCCGACACTTCCACCGACGCGCACGTGAAGGAGGAGCTTGGCGACCTTCTGTTCGCAGTGGCAAACCTGGCGCGCCACCTGAAGGCCGACGCCGAATCAGCCCTCGAGCTTGCGACCTCCAAGTTCTCGCGCCGGTTCCGCGCCGTGGAACAGGCGGTGAAGGAAAGCGGCAAGACATGCAAGGAGCTCTCGCTTGCCGAGCTCGATGCAATTTGGGACCGCGTGAAAAGCGAAGAGTGAGCAAGAGGCATGTTTGAAACATCGGAACTTTCGGCGACGCTGCGGATGATCTCGGAAGAGCATCTCGACATGCGCACGGTGACCATCGGCATCAACCTCAACGACTGCGCCAACCGCAACGGCGCCGCGATGTGCCGCGCGGTGTACAGGAAGATCACGGGAATCGCGAAGGACCTCGTGAAGACCTCCGACGCGATAGGGTCGCGCTACGGCGTCCAGATCGTGAACAAGCGCATAGCGATCTCGCCCGCCTCGCAGCTTCTCGAAGGGCACGACGTCAAGACTGCTGTGGCTCTTGCGAAGTCGCTCGACAGCGCGGCCGCCAAGGTGGGCGTGAACCTGCTCGGCGGCTTCACCGCGCTTGTGCAGAAGGGCTTCACCGGCGGCGAGCGCACCCTCATCGACTCCCTTCCGAAGGCCCTCTCCGAGACTGGCCGCGTGTGCGCCTCGATAAACATCGGATCCACCAAGGCCGGCATCAACGCCGACGCCGTGTACCTTGCCGCGAAGCAGGTTGTCGCCATCGCGAAGGCGACGCGCGCGCAGCGCGGGTTCGGCGCGGCGAAGCTCGTCATCTTCGCGAACCAGCCAGAGGACAACCCTTTCATGGCCGGTGCGCTTCTCGGCCCGGGTGAACCAGAATGCGTGATCAACGTTGGCGTTTCCGGGCCTGGCGTCGTCAAGCGCGCGATAGACCGCCTGCTCCAGCGCAAGGCGAATCCGCGCCTCGACGAGATCGCCGAGGAGGCGAAGCACACCGCCTACCGCGTTACGCGCGTGGGCGAGCTTATCGGACACGAAGTCGCCGCGGCTCTCGGGATACGTTTCGGCATAGTCGACCTTGCCCTTGCGCCAACTCCCGCCATCGGCGATTCCGTGGGCGAGATCTACCAGTCGATGGGCATTACGAAGATAGGCGCGCCCGGCACGACCGCCGCCGTGATGATGCTGAACGACGCCGTCAAGAAGGGCGGCAGCTTCGCGTCGTCCGCCGTCGGCGGGCTCTCGGGCGCGTTCATCCCGGTGATGGAGGACCATGCGCTTTCCGCCGCCGTGGCGAAGCGCACGCTCAGCCTCGAGAAGCTCGAGGCGATGACGGCCGTCTGCTCGGTGGGTCTCGACATGATCCTCCTTCCAGGCGACACCACTCCCGAGACTCTCGCCGGCATAATCCTCGACGAAGCCGCCATAGGCGTGACCAACCGCAAGACGACCGCGGTGCGCATCATCCCGGTGCCAGGCGCGAAGAAGGGTGACTACGTGGACTTCGGCGGACTTTTCGGCGCGGGCACGGTAACGGCTCCGGCCTGTCCGGGCGGCAACGAGGCATTCGTGCGCCGCGGTGGACGAATCCCGGCGCCGATCAACTCGCTTACCAACTGACAATAGCGCGGCATCGCGGCGCAAGAAGGAGCACCATGAGGAAGCAGACAATACCCACCGGACCTTTCGCCGCCAACTGCACCGTACTCTGGAAGGACGGCTGCGGGGAGTGCTGGGTAGTCGACCCGGGAGAGGACGCATCTGACATTGCCGCCTTCATGGACGAGCACTCGCTGCGCCCCGCGCTCATAGCGCTCACCCACGGGCACTTCGACCACATCAACGGCGTGCCGGGCCTGCTTGAGCGCTATCCTGGACTGCCCGTCCACATCGGGCCTGGCGACATCCCGTACGTCGGAAACAAGATGAACGCATGGCCGCCCGACTACGAGCCGATAGACCGTCCCGCCACGCTCGTAGGCGACCTTTCCGAAGGCTTCGAGCTTTCGGCCGCAGGACTTTCCGCGAAGGTGCTTTCGACGCCCGGCCACACGCCAGGAAGCGTGTGCCTGCTTTTCGAGGACGAAGACGGCAAGGTGCTGGTTTCCGGCGACACTCTCTTCGCAGGCTCGTGCGGACGCACCGACTTCCCCGGAGGTAGCATGGCGCAGATGAAGACGTCGCTCGCAAGGCTCGTCAAGCTCGCGCCGGAGACGGAAGTCCTTCCCGGGCACGGAAGCGTGACAACCATCGAGCGCGAAGCCTCCACGAACCCCTACATTGCTTGAGGCGATGGGCGAACTCATACGCAACACACGAGAGCTTGGCGAGGCCTGCGAGAAGGCCGCTGCCACTGGCGTCCTTGCGCTCGACACGGAGTTCATCTGGCGGCGCACGTACCGTCCGCACCTCTGCGTGCTACAGTTCGCCGGCGCCGACGGCGAGAGCTTCGCGATCGACTGTCTCGCAGGGCTCGACACTTCCCCGCTTGCGCGCATCGTGGAGGATCCAGCCGTCGTAAAGGTCCTTCACGCCGCGCAGCAGGACCTCGAGCACATCCGCCACTTCACCGGCGCGCTGCCGAAAAACGTCTTCGACACGCAGGTTGCCGCCGCGTTCGCGGGGTTCAGGGCCAACGCGGGACTGCAGAAACTGCTTTTCGACGCCATCAACGTAGGGCTTCCGAAAACGGAGACCCTCACCGACTGGATGCAGCGTCCGCTTACGTCCGAGCAGGTCGAGTATGCGCTTGACGACGTCCGCTTCCTCGGCCGTCTCCGCGCCGACCTCCTCCGCCGCGCGGACGAACTCGGCACGCGCGCCTGGCTTGACGAGGAGATGTCGGGGCTTGACGATCCGTCGCGATACGACGATCCCGATCCGCGCGATGCTTGGCTTCGCGTAAAGACCGGGCACGTTTCGCTGGACAGGCGCGGATTCGCCGCGCTTCGGGAGCTTGCCGCGGTGCGCGAGCGGAAGGCGCTCGAATGGAACCTTCCGAGGACGTGGCTCTCCGAGGACCTTTCGCTCGCGAACCTCGCGAACTTCAACGGGCCCGTGGGGCGCGTGCGCTTCCGCCATCGGCTGCCGAACAACTGGATGCGCGACGCTCTCGCGCTTGAATACGCTTCCGCCATCGAAAAGGCCGCTGCGCTCGACGAGTCGGAATATCCGTTGAACCCGCACCCGCACTACATTTCCGAGGTGAAGGAGGCTGCCGACAAGGCGCTTGAGTGGATGAAGGGGAAAGCCGAGGAGATACGCGTTGACGCGCCCGCGATAGCTAACCGCGCAACCGTCATCGCCTTCGTCGACAACGTCGACGACGATTCCAACCCACTTGCGACTGGCTGGCGCTTCGAGGCCGTCGGCCGCGAGATGGCCGAGCA
>Ga0310786_10004942_pt1 | contig 18304 bp, 16 predicted proteins | sample AusTroGonzalo_MG_FD_203881 | JGI IMG/M metagenome (GOLD analysis project Ga0310786, IMG submission 203881) | Bovine rumen microbial communities from tropical cattle in Woodstock, Queensland, Australia - Gonzalo_03 (v2) (version 2) | ecosystem: Host-associated > Mammals > Digestive system >... | reverse complement strand
TAGTAGTAATTTCTTCATTTGTTTAGTGGTTAAATTAGTTAGATGATTGTTTGGATTGTTTCTGTCCCTACAGGGCTATCTTCATGAACACCGGTAGGTGGTCGGAGTAGGTAATGTCCTTGGTGTAGTAGGTGATGCCCTCCAGGCTCTCGTCGTGGAAGATATAGTCGATGCGGACGGGCTTCTTAGGTTCGCGGTAGGTGTACATGAAACCGCTGCCGCACTCCTTGAAGCCATCGACGAGGTTGCCCAGCATGGTGTTATAGGTGTAGGAGTAAGGGACGTCGTTGAAGTCGCCGCAGACAATGCACGGCACATTGCTCTGTGCTATCTCGCTAGCCACGCGGCGGGCCTGTCCTGCACGGACAATCATGCCCAGCGTGTAGTTGCCATAGACGGCCTGTACGAATCGGTTGTTCGAGACCTTGCCGCCAGCGGCCATGATTTTCTTGGCTTGACGCATGGTACGGCTGAAGCCCGTCGTCTCGAGGTGCACGTTGAAGATACGTAGCAGCTTGCCCTTGACGTCGATGGTGGACCACATGGCGCTGTTGTTGGTCGCCCACGAACTGTCATCCTCGGGGTCGCTGAACGGCAGGTTCTTCGTCTCCTTGATGGGGTAGCGGCTGTAGATGACCATGTCGCTCTGGCCTGTGGCCATGTACGGGAAGTACTCCTTGTAGCTGTTGGAGATGGTCTTGTCGCCCAGCACGTTCATGTACTCCTGCATGCAGAGCACGTCAATCTTCTGGCGCTTCATCTCGGCCAGGATGTCCTCTGCGCGGAATCCCGACGTCTCTTTTCCAAACGATAGCACGTTGTAGGTAGCAATCCGGATGCCGTTGATGGCGTTGGCCTCCGAGTCGGACGGGAGGAAACGCGGCTGGACGATGGTTCCCATATAGGGTATGCTGCACAGGATGGGCAGGATGGGCATGGCTATCCACTTCCAGCGCTTGCGCACCAGCCAGTAGATGAGTAGCAGGAAGTTCAATATGATGAGTACGGGCAGGATATATACCAGCATAGCGAGTGCGGTATTACCCAGGGGATCGACTCTTCCGCCCAGCAGGGCTGCAAACGTGGCCATCATCACAAGGACGGTGATGATGAGAAACATCAATGAAAAGTAACGATAAACAGCTAACTTACCCATAAGTGCAATCAGGTTAATGTCTATTCATTAAGATATTTGGAAACTAAGTCAATGAGGTCTTCCACACGGAAGGGCTTTGCCATGAAGTCGTCGCATCCGGCAGCCTTTGCCTCGCGGATGTTCTCGTCGAAGGCATAGGCGCTCAGGGCGATGATAGGTATGTCGTGGTTCACCTCCTTGATGATGCGCGTGGCATCCAGTCCGTTCATGTCGGGCATACGAATGTCCATCAGCACCAGATCGGGCTTCTCGTCCTCGCAGAACGTCACGGCCTCGATGCCGTTCTTGGCACGCAGTAGGCGGTAACGCTTGGCCAGCACAATTTTCACCAACTCAAAGTTGCTGTCCTCGTCCTCGGCTACCAGGATGAGCTTCCTGTCGCCGTTGTCCGACTGGGTGCTGATGCGGATGGTTCTGGAGTTTGTCGTGATGCGGCTGTTCTTCTTCAGTCCGCCGATGGTGCCCTCGAAGGGGAGGACGAACCTGAAGGTGGAACCCTTGCCCAGCTCTGACTGTACGCTGATGGTACCGCCCATCTTCTCTACGATGATCTTCGACAGCGGCAGTCCCAGACCGTAGCCGTTCTGCATGGTCTCGGCATCCTTCGAGACGTAGGTCTTGAAGATGTGGGGCAGGTCCTCGGCGGCAATGCCCGAACCGGTGTCGCTGACGTAGAACTCTACGTCCTGACCATCGTTGATGAGGCGGTATCCGTAGGAGATGCTTCCTTGGGAGGTATGCTTCAGCGCGTTGCTGATGAGGTTTGAGAATACTTGCGTCAGTCGGTTCTCGTCAGTGATCAGGGTGACATTCATGTTGGGCTTGTTCCAGTTCATACTGACCGTATCGGGACAGCGGAACTTGAACATCTGCTTGAGGCTATGGCACAACTGGTTCAGGTCAGTGCTTTCCTTCTTGATGGTGATTTCTCCGGCCTCTACGCGTGAGAGGTCGAGAATCTCGTTGATGAGGCTGAGCAGGCGGGCGTTATTGCTTTCGATGATTTCCATGTAGTTCATGCGCTCCTCGGGCGAGTCGGTCTCTGCCATGATGCGCGAGAAACCTTCGATGGCATTGAGGGGCGTACGAATCTCATGGCTCATGTTAGCCAAGAACAACGACTTCATGCGGCTGGCCTTTTCAGCCTGCTCCGCTTTCTCTTCGTATTCTTTCAGCTTAGCCGTTGCCTCGTCTAACTTGTTGTTGGCTTTTTGGATTTTGAGGCTTGCTTCTGCTAACTTCTGCAGTAAAATTTCTTTTTCGTCTTGGTCCATATTATAATGCGTCAAACACGGTTGCAAATATAGGGAAAAAAAATGAAATTCCCTAACTTTTGTTTAATATTTTATCCTCTTTTTGCTTTTTCCCATGCCCCGTTGCTCCTGTGGCTGCGCAGATAGGCGATTCCCCTGAAGACGTTGATGTTCATGAAGAGGAAATAGTAGGGGATGTACAGCAGTTTGTTCTTCCGCCCCATGCGGGTAAGCAGCCAGCCGCCAAGCACGGCCAGGTAGAACAGTGCCTGTAGGATGAGCAGGACGGTATAGACGGTTCCTGCACCGAGCAGAACGAGCGCGATGTTGAGCGGGATGAGTGCCAGCAGTGCAAACGGCGTGACGGTCCAACGCAGCACGCGGTGCGAGATGAGCTGGAAGGCCACCACGGGCTTGCGGAAAGGGTTGAGCAGGCGGCGCAACCGCCAGGTGCTCTGGAGTCCGCCGGCTGCAATACGGCGCTTGCGCTTCGACTCCTCGTTCATGTCTGCCGAACCGTACTCCATGGCATAGGCATTGGGCGTGTAGGCAATGCGGCCGCCCTCATCGACTAGCAGCATGGAGAGGATGAAGTCGTCGAGCAGCGTGTCCTTGGGCATGTCGCGGTAGAGTGGGGTGCGGATGGCGTTCAGTTCGCCGGCTGCGCCCATGGCTGAGTAGAGTTCGCTGTCCAGTCGTTTCAGCGTACTCTCGTATTTCCAGTAGAGACCCTCGCCTTCGGCCACGGTCTCGCCCTTGCGGCGCGCCATAACGCGTTTCTCGCCGGCAACGCAGGCTACCTCGGGGTCCATGAAACAGCGGACGATTTCGCGGATGCAGTCGGTGTTGAGCATGGTATTGGCGTCGGTCATCACAACCAGGGGCGTCGTGACGCTCTTGATGCCGTGGTTCAGGGCAGCGGTCTTTCCTTCACGTCCAGGACTGAAGACTACCGTGACGTCGTCGTAGGCCGCCAGCCGTTCGTTGGTGGAGTCGGTGGAACCATCGGTCACCCACATCACCTTCAGCTTCTCCTTCGGGTAGTGCAGCTGGTGCGTGTTCTCCATCTTGATCTTGACGATGTCCTCTTCGTTGTAGGCGCAGATCATCAAGGTCACTTCCGGCAGGTCCTGGTCGGCAGGCAGTTCGGGTTTGCCTTTCCCCTTTCCGGACAGGCGTTTGAGCAGGACTAAGACATAGAGTACGATGCCATATCCTATGTATGTGTAGAATACAAGTGCAAGGCAGAGCCAGAAGATAATTTTTAGTGTCAACATATCGTATAAGTATTAGGTGTTGCAAATATAAGGATTATTTTGCGGAAATACAAAAAAAGCGGAAACATTTTCGTGTTCCCGCTCTTTTTTATGAGTTTTCCATCTCTTCCTGCATGTCTATGTATTCCCCGTTCTTGTCGTAGAACTCGTATTGGAGGAATGCCAGTTTCTGCGAGGAGACGATGTTCACACCGAATCCATACTTCATCTGCCACTTGCGTTTCAGTGAGACAAGGCCCTTGTTGATGAAGGCAGCCACATAGGGATGCACGTAAAGTGTGAAGCGCTTGATGCCTATCTTGTTGACAAGGCGGTCAATCTTGCTCTCTAACTGGTCGGTGAAAAGTATCGACGATTTGATTTTGCCTTTTCCGAAACAGGTGGGACAGGTTTCTTCTACGTTAACGTCCATCGCCGGGCGTACGCGCTGACGCGTAATCTGCATCAGTCCGAACTTGCTCAGCGGCAGGATGTTGTGTCTTGCGCGGTCTTTCTGCATGTTCTTGCACATGCGTTCGTACAGCATTTGGCGGTCTTCGGCGAGGTTCATGTCAATGAAGTCAACCACGATGATTCCTCCCATATCGCGCAGTCTCAGCTGGCGTGCCAGCTCGTCTGCCGCTCCGAGGTTGGTCTCCAATGCATTGGCCTCCTGGCCGTTTTCCTTCTTGATACGGGTTCCGCTGTTCACATCCACCACGTGCATGGCCTCGGTGTGCTCGATGATGAGATAAGCACCACGCTTGTAGTTGACGGTCTTGCCGAACGACGACTTCAGCTGTTTTGTAACGTTGAAGTTGTCGAAAATGGGTACTGAACCGGTGTAACGCTTGACGATGTCGGCCTTCTCGGGGGCAATGAGCCCGATGTAGTCCTTGATTTGGTTGTAGATGCTTTCATCGTTCACGTAGATGCCGTCGTACGTGGGATTGAACAGGTCACGCAGCAGGGCTACGGCACGGCTCGTTTCCTCGAAGATCAGTTGTGGCCGTTCCGTCGTCTTCTGCACGATGCTGATGGCGTCTTCCCAGCGTTTCATCAGCACCTTCAGTTCTGCGTCAAGTTCCGCAGCCCGCTTACCTTCTGCCGAAGTCCTTACGATAATGCCGAAGTTCTTCGGACGGATGCTCTGCATGAGCTGTTTCAGACGTGCCCTTTCTTCGCCCTTTTTGATTTTAGAAGATACCGAAACCTTATCGTTGAAGGGAATCAGCACGATGTTGCGACCGGCAAAGCTCAGTTCGCAGGTCAGACGGGGACCTTTGGTGTTGATGGGTTCCTTCACCACCTGTACTAAAACCTCCTGGCCAACCTTGAGAGTCGTGGCGATGCTGCCGTCCTTGGGAAGGTCGGGCAGGTGGGAGGCTTTGGCAATGGGATAAAGTTTCTTCCTGTCGCTCTGTACTTGTTTCAGGTACTTTTCGTAAGAGCTGAATTGAAGCCCTAAATCCAGATAGTGCAGGAACGCTACGCGCTCGGCACCTACATCAACGAAGCATGCATTCAGTCCAGGCATCAGTTTCTTGACCTTTGCCACATAGACGTTACCCACGGAGAACGAGGCTGATCGGGTCTCTTTCTGGTATTCTACCAGGTCTTTGTCTTCGAGCAGCGCAATCGATATGTCCTTGGGCTGGACATCAATAATTACTTCGCTTGTCATCTGTGTTTTTTGGGGTTCTTTAAAAATGCGAAAGGGTGCACCTGCTGTCCGTATGGACTTCTTGGCACACTCCCTTCATTTTTCTTTTGTTCGTCTGAGAACACGGTCACCAGAGCTTACTTGCTCTTATGACGATTCTTTCTCAGTCTCTTCTTGCGCTTGTGAGTAGCCATCTTGTGGCCCTTCTTCTTCTTTCCGTTTGGCATAGTTGTTTACAATTTAAATATTTGATTTACTTCATTTTCTCTACAAAGCTCTTGGCAGGCTTGAAGGCTGGCATGTCATGCGCGTCGATGACGATGGTGGTATTTTTCGAAATGTTACGTGCGGTCTTCTGGGCACGATGCTTTACGATGAAACTACCAAAACCACGCAGATAAACATTTTCCTTGTTTATCAGCGACTGGCGCAACTCCTCCATGAAGGACTCTACTGCGATGGAGACGTCTTTCTTGGGAAGTCCTGTCTGAGCAGAAATGTTGTTGATGATATCAGCTTTTGTCATATTGCTTTACTTGTTTTATTATTATGAATATCGAAATTGGAGTGCAAAGATACTGATTTTCAGCCGAAAACGAAAAACTTTCGGCATTTTTTTTCAAAAAATAAACATTTTCCTGCTTTTCTGCCGTGTTTATTCCCCGTTTTTTCGTCCTATACCTTATTAATATATAAGAACGATGTGATTTTATTCATAGACTTTTGCCTCGCGTTTCCCCTGCAAAACTGCCAGGGCGTTCAGGGCAAGTGCTTCCATCTCATTCTCGCCCGGGAACACATAGACGGGAGCCAGGAAACCGATGCGCTGGTGCAGCTCGCTGATGACATATTCGCTGTGGGCAATGCCTCCCGTGAGCAGGATGGCGTCAATGTTGCCGCAGAGCACGGCAGACTCAGCCGCGATGTTCTTGGCGATATGATACAGCATGGCATCGACGATGAGTTTGGCGTGCTCGTCGCCATTGTTAATACGCTCCATTACCTCGCGCATGTCGTTCGTGCCGAGGTGGGCGTTCAAACCGGCCTTTCCGGCAATGCGCTTCAGCAACTGCTTCTCATTGTATTTACCGCTGAAGCACAGGCGTATCAGGTCGGCTGCCGGCAGGCTGCCGGCACGTTCCGGTGAGAAAGGGCCTTCGCCGTCAAGCGCATTGTTGGTGTCGATGGCACGGCCGTGTTCGTGGGCTGCTACGCTGATACCTCCGCCGAGGTGGCAGATGATTAGGTTCAGGTCTTCGTATTTCTTGCCGATGCTTTGTGCAAAGCGACGGGCGATGGCTCGTTGGTTCAGAGCGTGCCAGATGCAGATACGCGGCATAAGGGGTGAGCCGCTGATGCGTGCCAGCGGCGACAGCTCGTCAACAACGCCTGGGTCGGCAATGAACGAGCGGCAGCCGGGGATGGTGACCGCAATCTCGTGGGCTATGAGACAGCCGAGGTTACAGGCGTGATTATGCATGACACAACCATGACGGGTATCGTCAAGCATACGCTGGTTGATTTCATATACACCACCGCTGATGGGCTTTACCAATCCACCACGTCCGATGACGGCATCAAAAACCACGGGAATACCATTCTGCTCCAGTTCGTTGAGTACCAGCTGCTTGCGGAAATCCTGCTGCTCGGTGACATCATTATATACTGCCAGGTCATCGGCAGAGTGGGTGATGTTACGCTGCATGATGGGTTTCTCGTCTTCATAGACGGCAATCTTGGTCGATGTGCTTCCCGGGTTAATGACTAAGATTCTCATAGACTTGCGAGTGCGAGAAGAATGCTGTTGAACTTCACGTCGGCAGAGTCGCCGCGGGATGGCAGAATGACAGGTGCGGAGGTGCCACAGAGCATACCGGCCGACTGACATTCGGAGAAGAACGTCAGCGCCTTGTATAGCGTGTTGCCTGCCTCGATGTCTGGCAGTATGAGACCGTCAGCCTGTCCTTCGAGTGGCGAGGTGAGGCGCTTTGCTGCAAGTGCCTCTGCTGAGCAGGCGGTTTTCAGGTCCAACGGGCCGTCAACGATACACGGACCGAACGCTCCCTGTTGTGCCATGTTGATGATATCCTTGTATCCATCGACAAAGGGGAAGGCCTTGCCACCGTGTTCTGCACAATGCAACAGGGCAATGCGTGGCTCATCGGTCCCCAAAGCGCGACAGGTTTCTGCCATATAGCGTACTTGCTCGATGCGCTGCTCCTGCGTGGGGTAGGGAATGACGGCTGCATCGCTGAACAGCAGCAACTTCGGATAGGTCGGTACCTCAGCCACGGCGATGTGGGTCAGTACGCGTCCGGGCGGCAGTATTCCTGTTTCTTTGTTCAGGATGGCACGCAGCAGCTGGTCGGTACCGATGAGTCCTTTCATCAGTATGTCTGCCTCGTGGTTACGTACCATGCTGACGGCACGGGCTGCAGCCACTGTAGGGTCTTCATCGTCAATATACAATGCCTCGGCCAGGCCCAGTGCTTCTGCCTGACGGAGTGATTCGCGTGTCGCTTCGTCATAGACACATACAGCAGCAATGCGTCCCTTTGTACTGCGTTGCTTGAGGTTCTGCTGTAGTTCGGAAAAAGTCTTTATCATGATAGGGTGTTTTTGTTATTGTAAACTCTGACGGTACCAGTCGAATAGTTTTTGTACGCCATCCTCGATTTCCACTTTATGTATCCAGCCGAGGGAGTGCAGTTTGCTGACGTCAATCAGTTTGCGCATGGTACCGTCGGGCTTTGAAGCGTCAAACTCCACCGTACCCTCGAAACCTACAGCCTTGACGACTAGTTCGGAGAGCTGGCGGATGGTCAGTTCCTTGCCCGTGCCCACGTTGATGTGGCAGTTGCGTATCTCGCCCAGTTTGGGCAATGCGCCGCCACGGCCTGCCGAGTGGTTGCGGTCAACAGCACCGTCAGTCGATGCGCCGTAGTGTACGCTACTGTATTTCTCGATGCCGATGATGTCGCTGAAGTTCACGTTCAGCAACACATGTACGGAGGCGTCGGCCATGTCCTCGCTCCACAGGAACTCACGCAACGGCGTGCCCGTTCCCCACAGCACCACTTTGTTGTTATAGATGCCGTACTTGGCGAGAACATTCAATATGTCGTCACTCTGTGAGGAACCGTTGAACCCTTCTACCGGACGGATGTCAAGGTCGCGGCGGATGGCATCCCAGTCATTGTCGTGGATGAGCTTGGCCAGATAGACCTTGCGCATCATGGCGGGCATGACGTGTGAGTTCTCCAGGTGGAAGTTGTCATTGGGACCGTAGAGGTTCGTCGGCATTACGGCAATGTAGTTGGTGCCGTACTGCAGGTTATAGCTCTCGCACATCTTCAGACCGGCAATTTTGGCAATGGCATACTCCTCGTTGGTGTATTCCAGGGGCGAGGTAAGCAGCGCGTCCTCCTTCATGGGCTGCGACGCATTCTTCGGGTAGATGCAGGTGGAGCCGAGGAAGAGCAGCTTCTTCACGTCGTGGGCATACGACTCCGAGATGACGTTACATTGCATCTTCATGTTCTGCATGATAAAGTCGGCGCGGTAGAGCGAGTTTGCCATGATACCGCCTACGAAGGCAGCTGCCAGCACGACAGCGTCCGGACGTTCCTCATCGAAGAACTTCTTGACAGCCACCTGGTCGGTCAGATCCAGTTCCTTATGGCTGCGTCCCACCAGGTTCGTATAACCGCGCTGCAGCAGGTTATTCCATATAGCGGAACCCACAAGTCCGTGGTGTCCCGCTACATATATCTTTGATTGCTTGTCAAGCATTTCTTTTTATTTTTATACCTTTTTACTTTTTACCTTTACTTGACTATTCCCTTTTCAAGGTACTCAGCGAGGTTCGTGCGTACCTTGGCGGCGGCACCCTCGGCAGCCACCTTCGCCATGTCGTGGTCAACCATCAGCTTCACTAGCTCCTCGAACGAAGTCTTGTTGGGATCCCAACCAAGCTTTGCCTTGGCCTTAGTGGGATCACCCCACAGGTTGACGACGTCGGTAGGACGGTAGAAATCGGGCGACACCTCGATGAGTACACGGCCAGTTGCCTTGTCGATACCCTTCTCGTCTGCACCTTCACCCTGGAACTCCAACTCGATGCCCACATGCTTGAAGGCGTGGTAGCAGAACTCACGCACGCTGTGCTGAACGCCGGTGGCAATGACGAAGTCCTCGGGCTTGTCCTGCTGGAGGATGAGCCACATGCACTCCACATAGTCCTTGGCATAGCCCCAGTCACGCAGCGAAGAGAGGTTGCCCAGATAGAGCTTGTCCTGCTTGCCCTGCTTGATACGGGCTGCAGCCAAAGTTATCTTGCGGGTTACGAAGGTCTCACCACGGCGTTCTGACTCGTGGTTGAACAGGATGCCCGAGCAGCAATACATGTTGTATGCCTCACGATATTCCTTCACAATCCAGAAACCATATTGCTTGGCCACGGCGTAGGGAGAGTAGGGGTGGAACGGCGTGTTCTCGTTCTGTGGCACTTCCTCCACCTTGCCATAGAGCTCGGAGGTTGAGGCTTGGTAGATGCGGCAGCTGTCAGTAAGACCGAGCTGACGGACGGCCTCCAGTACACGGAGCACACCCACGGCATCGACGTCAGCCGTGAATTCCGGTGAGTCGAACGATACCTGCACATGACTCTGAGCTGCGAGGTTGTATATCTCGGTGGGCCTTACCTTACCGATGACACCAAGGATCGACATCGAGTCGCCCAGGTCAGCATAGTGCAGGTGGAAGTGCGGCTTGCCTTCCAAGTGGGCGATGCGCTCACGAAAGTCAACAGAGGAACGACGGATCGTGCCGTGCACCTCATAGCCTTTTTCCAAAAGAAACTCTGCCAGGTATGAACCGTCCTGACCTGTTATACCGGTAATTAATGCTACTTTTCTTTCCATATTGTTTTATTAGTTTTCGCCTGAAAACTGTTTGATGCGCTGTTCTTCAGATAGTTTGCAAATTAATAATGTGTCGTTGTTCTCGGCTACGATATAGCCATCCAGTCCCTGTATCACAACCTTCTTCTCCTGTGTGGTGTGGATGATGCAGTTGTGACTCTCGAAAAGACTGATGTCCGGTCCTATGCAGGCATTGCCCGACAGGTCTTTCTTTGACTGCTCCTGTAGTGAGCCCCAGGTGCCCAGGTCGCTCCAGCCGAAGCTGGCAGGACAGACAAATATCTCGTCCGCCTTCTCCATGATGGCATAATCGACGCTGATGTTCTCGCATTCCGGGAACAGCCGGTTGATTTCCTCCTGTTCCTTGTCGGTGCCGTAGATGGGAAGCAGCGACTCGAACAACTTGGCCATCTGCGGCTGGTAGATGCGGAAGGCATTGACGATGGTCGATACGTTCCAGATGAAGATGCCGGCATTCCAGAAGTAGTTGTTCTTTGTGATGTATTGCTGGGCTGTTTCCAAGTCGGGTTTCTCACGGAAGGAGTCCACGCGGAAAATCTCCTTGTTGCGTAGTGATTTGGCAGAAAGGTCTGCCTGTATATATCCGTAGCCTGTTTCAGGTCGGGTTGGTTTCATGCCTAAGGTGACAATGGCATCGCTGTCTGCCGTGAACTTCAGACAGTCGGTGATGATTCGACGGAATTCTGGTACGTCCATGACCACGTGGTCGCTAGGCGAGACGACGATGTTGGCTTTAGGGTCTTTCGACTTGATGCGCCATGAGACGTAGGCGATACAGGGTGCTGTGTTGCGGCGGCAGGGTTCGCAGAGTATGTTGCTGACGGGCATGTCAGGTAATTGCTCATGCACAATGTCCGCATATTTCTGGTTGGTTACTACCCAGACGTTCTCGGGAACGCAGATGGATTCAAAACGCTCAACAGTCAGTTGCAGCAGACTTTTCCCTATTCCCAGAACGTCAATGAACTGTTTCGGGTGTTCTGCGGTGCTCATTGGCCAGAAGCGGCTTCCTACGCCGCCCGCCATGATGACCAGATGGTTGTTTATTCTTGCCATAAGCTTATGATGTTTAATAATTCTGCAAATATACGAAGAAATAATAAAACGAACGAATAATTATTCGTCTTTTTTGTCTTTCTTGTGTTTGAACCATGATTTGACCGCGAAGTATGCGACGGCCAGTAGCACGATAGCCACAATAGCACCGACGATATAGTGGTTGTATCGTTCGATGGTGGCGGGCAACTGGTCTTCGGGTACGAAAGTTGAGAGATACCAGCCCATGGCTGCAAGGATGGCGTGCCACAGTCCTGCACCGATGGTGGTGTAGAGCAGGAACTTCCAGTAGTTCATGCGGGCCAGTCCTGCAGGAATGCTGATGAGGTGGCGGATGCCGGGAATGAGTCGGCCGGTGAGTGTTGCCACCACGCCGTGGTTGTCGAAGTAACGTTCACTCTTTTCCACCTTCTGCTGGTTGAGCAGGCAGAGTTTACCCCACTTGCTGTTGGCAAACTTATAAATGACGGGGCGTCCCACGTAGAGCGCCACGAAGTAGTTGATGCTGGCTCCGAGGTCGGCACCGATGGTAGCAAAGAGCACCACTAGAAAAATGTTCAGCTCACCGCTGGCAGCATGGTAGGCTGCTGGTGCAACAACGAGTTCCGAAGGCACGGGAATCACCGTGCTTTCCAGAAGCATCAGGAACAAAATAGTGAAATAGTTGAGATTGCTCAACAAGGTGGATATAAAACTCATAGTGACAGTTTTTCTTTCATGTAATCATAATAGTCCTTTGGCTCCATGTCTTCGGGGAACAGCGTATGCAGCACGGTATGTGCCTCTCCGGGATTACGGTCGGTGGCCAGTCGGAGGTATTTCAGGAATTCTTCGTTTTTCTTCAGGTCCCAGCAGCACAGCGCCATATAGGAAAAGCCTTCGTTATAGTCGTCTCCCACCATCTGGAAGTATTTCAGAAACATGGTGTAGGAGGCACTGACGAATTTATTGTCGTAAAGTGATACAATGATACGAAGCAGTATTCCGGGGGCATTCTCCGACTTGACAATTGCCTGCCTGAATGCTTTTTCCGCTTCTTTCAGATGTTGGTTTTCCAACAGAATGTGTCCGCGCAGCACCTCCATGTCTTCGTGATCGCACTCAATTCCTCGGGTTTCGTCGATGCATTGCAGCGCTTTCTCCAGTTCTCCCTTCGTGCTGTAGGCAAATGCCAGTTCTTGGTAAATCTGTACCTGATAGGGAGAGTCGTCGAACGTCATCTGCTTGGCTTTCTTCAGGTGGCTGATGGCTTCGTCGGAACGGTTCATGTTGAGCAGGCAGATTCCAGTCTGTAGCTCCACAAAGTCGAGCCCGGGCATCTGCTCGTTGTACCGCTGATAATACTTCAGAGCCTCTTCGAAGTTGTTGAGCCGGTAAAGCCCGTTGGCCTTGTTAAGAATACTCTCGGCATCTGCTGGGTCAATGGCCAGGGCATACTCGCTGCTGGTGATGGCCTCACCATAGTCCTCGCTCATAAACTGTGCGTTGGCCAGCGCGTTCCAATAGCGTGTGGAGTAGGGGTCTTTGTCGAGTAGTTCGTTGAAGATGCGCTGGCTATCCTTGAACTTCCCGAGTCCGAACATGATGCGTCCCATGAGTTCCTTGAAGTCTGCGGAGTCGTTACCCGACGAGCGCATCATCCATTCATAAGCCTTGTCGTTGACGCCGTAGTCCAGCCAGATATTTGCCACGTCGAGTACAAAATTGTTGTAGTCGTCGGGAGGGATGCCCCTGAAGTAGTCACGGAGAAACAAGTCTGCCTCCTCAATCTTGTTCTGGGCGATGAGCAGTTCTGCCTGCATGTAGAAATAGTCGGGGTCATTCTTGTCGACTATCTGCTCGACGAGCTCCTTGGCTTCTTCCACATCTTCACGAGTCAGAGCCTCGCGTATCTTATAGACGAGCGGAGCGGTGGCACCGGGGTTGAGGGCGAGTGCCTGTTCTATGGCATCGTCCGCCTTCTCGTATTCGCCAATGAAGTGGTAGTAATCGGCGATGTCGGTCAGCTCGTCGGCATCCAGAAATATTGGTTGCTCCGAGCTGACCGAATCCTCATAGTCGTTAAGCAGTTCATGGAACTCCTCGCTATCGAAATAGTCGTCGCCTGTTTTCTGCATCAAATCTTATCTACTTACATCAGAATCCTCGAGGGTAACTTTTTCACATCTAAAACGCGAAAGTCTCTAAAATGAGTTTTTCGTTTCTTTCGATGTTTAAAATCATCTCCTCCATGTATCCTTCAGTCCGACGGTGCGGTTGAACACCAGATGTTCCGGTGTGGAGTCGAGGTCGGGCGTGAAGTAGCCGATGCGCTGGAACTGCAGGAAGTCACCGGGCTTCGCATCCTTCAGATACTCCTCTACATAGCAGTTCTGGAGCACGGTCAGCGAATCGGGGTTCAGCAGTTCACGGAAGTCACGGTCGTCAGCCGATGGATTCTCAATGTTGAACAAACGGTCATAGAGACGGACCTCGGCAGGCAGACAATGAGCTGCGCTGAGCCAGTGCAGGGTCTTGCCCTTGATTTTACGGTCGGCACCGGGCAGTCCGCTGCGTGTCTCGGGGTCGTAGGTGGCATAGATGGTGGTCACGTTGCCCTCGGCGTCCTTGTCGCAGGGGTGCTCCTCGTCGCACTTAATGATGTAGGCATTCTTCAGACGTACCTCCTTGCCGGGAGCCAGACGCTGGAACTTCTTTTCGGCCACCTCCATGAAGTCGTCGCGCTCAATCCACAGCTCACGGCTGAAGGTGATAGTGTGCGTGCCGTCGGCCTCGTTCTCAGGGTTGTTGATGGCGGTGAGCTCCTCGGACTGTCCCTCGGGGTAGTTCGTGATGACAAGCTTCACGGGGTTCAGCACGGCACTCACGCGGCAGGCCTTCTTGTTCAGGTCGTCGCGCACGGCAGCCTCCAGGAGGGCGTAGTCGTTCAGGGCGTCGAACTTCGTGTAGCCGATGCTGTCAATGAAGTTACGGATGCTCTGTGCCGAATAGCCACGACGGCGCATGCCGCAGACAGTCGGCATACGGGGGTCGTCCCATCCGTTGACCAGCTGCTCATCGACCAGTGCCTTCAGCTTACGCTTCGACATGACGGTGTAGGTCAGGTTCAGACGGTTGAACTCAATCTGACGTGGACGGTAGTCGTACTGCTGGTCTTTCTCCTGCAGCAGATCCACGAACTTGTCGTAAAGCGGACGGTGAGGTACGAACTCCAGCGTACAGATGGAGTGGGTGACACCCTCGAAGTAGTCGCTCTGTCCATGTGCAAAGTCGTACATGGGGTAGGCGTGCCACTTCGTTCCCGTACGATGGTGCGGGGTATGGATGATGCGGTAGATGACCGGATCGCGGAAGTGCATGTTCGGATTAGCCATGTCCAGCTTGGCACGCAGCACCATGCTGCCCTCGACGGCCTCGGGAGTGTTCATCTGCTCAAACAGGCGCAGGTTCTCCTCAATGGGTCGGTCGCGGAACGGACTGGCTGTACCCGGCTGTGTGGGCGTACCCTTCTGTGCGGCAATCTGCTCGCTGGTCTGCTCATCGACGTAGGCCAGGCCCTGCTTGATCAGCCACACGGCCAAGTCCCACAGCTTCTCGAAGTAGTCACTGGCATAGTAGAGGTTTCCCCACTTGAAGCCCAGCCACTGGATATCGTGCAGAATGCTGTCAACATACTCCGTGTCCTCTTTCGAGGGGTTCGTATCGTCGAAGCGCAGGTTGCACACGCCGCCGAAGCGCTCGGCTACGCCGAAGTCCATGCAGATGGCCTTCGCATGTCCAATGTGTATGTATCCGTTGGGTTCCGGTGGGAAGCGCGTCTGCAGACGTCCTCCGTTCTTGCCAGCTTCCAGGTCTTCCTTCACAAACTGTTCCACGAAGCTAAGGCTTCGCTTCTCCTCATTCTCGGTAATGATTTTCTCTTCCATATATTTTAATTTTATCTTTCAACTCTACACTCTCAACTCACTTGATACCTCTTTCGTTCAGCGCCTGCTGATAACGGCGGGCATTTGCCATGTGTTCGGCACCTGTAGCCGCAAAGGCGTGATGGCCCGAGAAATCGTCCTTGGCACACATGAAGAGGTAGTCTGACGGTGTGTAGTTAAGCACCGCGTCAATGCCCTTGATGCTCGCTACCTTGATGGGACCCGGGGGCAGCCCCTTGTTCTTGTAGGTATTGTACGGACTGTCTATGCTCAGCAGACTGTCGTAGAGACGCTTCAGGTCAAAGCGCTTCCAGGCGAATTTGATGGTGGGGCAAGCCTGTAGCGGCATGTCTTTCTTCAGTCGGTTCAAGTAAAGACCGGCAATGATGTGCTTCTCCTCTGTGTCGTTCGTCTCCTCGTCCACGATGCTGGCCAGTGTCTGCACCTCGTCAGAAGTCAATCCCATGGCATCTGCTTTCTGTCGGCGTTCCAGCGTCCAGAAATCATCGTGCTCATGCTGCATGCGCTTCATGAGGTCGTCCATGCTGATGTCCCAGTATATATTATAGGTGTTGGGGATAAAGAGGCAGGCCATGGTTGCCGTGTCGGCTCCGTACTTCCTGCAGAATTCCTCGTCGTTCAGTGCCTGTGCGATGGTGGCGGAGTCGAGCATGATTTTCTTTGACAGCAGGGCTGCCAACCGTTCCATGGTACGTGCCTCCGGCACGGTCAGGTCAATGGGGTCCTGCCGTCCGCCGCTCAGTCGCCGGAATACGGTCAGCGCTCCCTCTCCCGGCTCAATTTTGTAGCGTCCGGTACGGATGTTGTCAGCATAGCTGGAGTGTCGCGCAATGGTGTGGAATGCCTTTTTGCCCACGGTAGTGGCAAAAGGCTCCAGTTTGGCATAGACGGAGTCGATGTTGTCGTCCGTGTCAATGCAGACATACTGTGCCTCGTCCTTTGCCGACAATGAGCAGAACAGGTAGTAGCACACCAGTGCGGCGATGGCAATCAGTCCTGCACCGGCGGCATAGAGGTATGCCTTGGGGTATTTGAAATTCTTTTTTCGCATCATTTCTTCATTTCTGTCTGCAAAGGTAGTGCAAACCGAGTGAAATGCAAAATAAATTTATATTTATTTTCATTTCCGAGGTGCAGCCTACCTTCGACCGTCAGGTCAAAGTACGGTAAGCGAGAAGAAAACCAAAAAAAAGTTGAGTTTTCTCGAACCGACGGAGCAGCAGGACGAAAAACAAAGCAGGCAAGGTGGCCGATTTAACAAAGCCTCCTTGCCTGCATGATTAATAGGTCTTGGGTATAGGGTTTGTGAATGCAGTTGTTATTTCTTCACAGGTCTGATATTATATCCGTAAGTACGGATGCTGCTGGCAGTACCCCTATTATCTTTATCGATGCCCATAAAGTAGGCTTTTGTACAATCGTCGGTGTTAACCGTTGAAGAATAATAACGTCCTACCTTCTTGATCTTGTTGTTGGATTCCCCATCATAGTAACCGCCAGCCGGAAGGTAGATAGACTTTCCGTTTATTTTACTGGTGAACTTAGCATAAGCGACACCGTCCGACTCACCTACCTCATAGTTAGTATTTGCTAACAACTCTTCGAATTCTGCTTTCGTTGGTGTACGCCATCCGTTACCCCAGTTGGCTGTTGCAGGGTCATCGTCAGCCTCAAGCGTGGTAAGACCTGTATAGCCAGTCATGCCAGTGTCATATGCACCCCATTTGTAGTTGGGACCTATACGAAGAGAAATGTCATAACCGTTTTCATTAGTCTCACCTGTAAAAAATCCATAATACCAACCGTATGTATGTCTTGTCCAGGCTTCTCCCCATGCGTAGAAGTTTCCCCATTCGTCAAATGATTCTGCACCAACATTCATGTTGGCCCACTTCACTGAGAGACCCAGGTCAACTTCCTCAACCCCTTCAGGGGCAGATGAACCAGCATCATCATCAGCTACCACGGGACGAACAGGTTTGCCGATAGGACGGCGAAAACCTTCAGAGATAACACTTATTGGATCTTGATCTTCATAATCTTCAATAGTAAAACAAGCAGTGTATGCATCCTGAGGGTTCTCACCGAGTGTCGAAGTCCAATAGTATCCAAACTGTCTTTCCCAAGTGATATGGCGACCATTCCACCAACCTGCAAGAGGAAGATAAATAAATTTTCCGTTCTTTTTGCTGGTTAACTTAACTACTACAGAGTCGTTGTTCAATGTTTCAAACTGTGCGGTAGTGTTGGCTATCAGTTCTTCAAACTCCTTCTTGGTCGGCATGCGCCATCTGGGACCCCAGTTTATAGTAGCTGCATCGTCTTCCGGGTTCAGTACGGAGTTGTATTTCGTAATGGAGACTCTTTTAATTTCATCGTTCCATGAGCCCCACTGGTAAGTAGGCCATGTGTAGTCAGTCTTAGTCTCGGTCTCGCCCCATGAGAAATAAGTTCCGTATTCTTTGTAATTCGTTGCGCCTACATTCATGTTGGCCCACTTGATGCCGCTGGGCAAACCCAGGTCCACTTCCTTGAGACCTTCAGGAGCTACGCCGGCGCCGCTGAAGTCTATGTGATCTACTTTAGAAGCACCGTACTTCTGAGTAGTTCCGTTTGTCATGTGTACATTGACGGTCTGTGCCTGAGCGCTCAGAGCAACGAGCACTGCAGCAACAAAAGGTATTAATCTTTTCATTTCTTGATGATTTTAAATGTTTGAGTAGCTGTTTTTACAATAATCATACCGCCAGGGAGCGTTCCGAGGGGCAATGAGAGGGTACCGGCTGCGCTTGCAGTGCCAGCGTAGAGCTGACGGCCGTCAACAGAGTAAAGAGCAACGGGGCTGCCATTCTTGAGTCCATTCAGGTCAAGCTTACCATCGGTCAGGTCAACAATGACTGACTCGGAAGCTTTTACATCCTGAATACCTGTTGCGGCATTGGTTTGTGAAAGATAAACTTTCTCAACGTTTGCCGCATCGAGCACAACGGTATTATCAGTGCTGCTGATAGTTACCTCATCGCCAACATA
>Ga0310786_10004940_pt1 | contig 18317 bp, 36 predicted proteins | sample AusTroGonzalo_MG_FD_203881 | JGI IMG/M metagenome (GOLD analysis project Ga0310786, IMG submission 203881) | Bovine rumen microbial communities from tropical cattle in Woodstock, Queensland, Australia - Gonzalo_03 (v2) (version 2) | ecosystem: Host-associated > Mammals > Digestive system >... | reverse complement strand
CTACGCCGGGCGCGTACGAGCCTGAGGGTTAGGAGGTCCTTCAACTCCCGCGACGTCTGCAAGGACGCCATTTTCGATTTCACGCTCCGTGATGCAAAATGGAGAGACATCCGCAGCCTACAAAGCGACGCGGTGGACTCCGTGGCAATCAGGACGAGCAACGCGACAAAATGGAAAGCGCAAACAGGTGCGCTCCAGGGGAGGACCCGAGATATAGGCGTCGGACAGGCTGGCCGCTCATGGGATAGCGACCGATTTGATAACCAAGTTTGCGGCTCGCCGTGACTCCGATGTCATGCGGACCTGTTGGCTGGACGCCGAATTGTAGGGAAACCGCTACGTGAGATTCGTAGTCCTTCGTGGCCCCCGGTTGTGCGCCTGTGCGCGATGGAGGTGCGGGTTCGAGCCCCGCCGGAGCGACCATTTACAAGACAATGTGGCTCGCACTACGGTGGTGCGAACGGTTGGCAGCCCGTGCAAACACAGATCACGCCCGCCAAGCAGAAAGGAGAAATCATGGAAGTTCTCGTAAGAGAAGACGGCGAGTGCCTCGTATTTGACGAGGTTCCCTCAGTCGACGCGTATGACGCCAGAGAAGCACAGCATAACGCCGACATGCTGAAGGCGCGAACTGTCGCACAACAGCTGCGTCGCCGCGCGGAGAAACTCGTGGCCCATGCAAGACGGCTCGAGGAGCTCGCTGCAGAAGGCGCACCATGGGAGTCCGACCAGAATGTCATGGACCCCGGGGAACTCCTCGAGTGCCTGCTGGACCCGTCGCCGGAGGTCATCATGGCCCAGGACGCCCTGGGCGGACGGCACTACCTCGACCTCGTCACATTAGCGTATTGTAACGCCGATGTCGAGGACCCTGAGATAGTTCAGGAATACATAGGGTCCAGCGCCGACATCACAGACCGAGTCCAAGAAGAACTCGCTCTCGTTGACGAAGCATACGACAACTATGTACAGTGGCTCAAGGAACGTAAATGACAAACATCCGCCCCGCAAGGGGCGGGCGTAATGTGGCTTGGCTCATGGTGAGCCAAGAAAAAGCTCGTGACGCATCTCCTTGGGATCAATTCGACCCGGGCACGCGACACTCCGCCATTTTGTCACCAATAGAAAGGACACAGTCATGGACAAGGTTATATCGTTCGAGCGCGTCAAGAAGATCGCGCTCGAGAACATCGGGCTTATCCAGCATCACATCTGCAAAGCCCCGCAGGCATCGCTCGCCGCGGTGCAGCACTACCTGGAGACGGGCGAGGCGCTGCGCACGCGGAAGATGGACTGTCCCAACGTAATCTCGAAACTCACCGGGATGCTTGACGAGTTCATACGCGGGCTCGACGTGCGTTGCGTCGGCGAACTGCTCGAGATGATCCCGAAGGGCCTGGACAACAGGCTTCCGAGGTGGCTCTACGGACCAGTGGAGGCCCAGCTGGGGGAGGAAGGCTGGGAACTGGTCCCGGCTGCATGACATTTGTCACCAGCAACGAAAGGAGAACAACATGGACATTCCATATAGGACGTTCGAGCTCATGCCGCCGGACGAGCTTCACTACACGCGGGCGCTGAAGCCGATGAACACGAGGACGAGGAAGACGGTCTGGAAACAGCGCCGCCGACTCGCCAACGCGCCGAGGAGCATCCAGAAGCGGGTGCTGAAGCGCAGGTAGAAGACATCTTTGCCAGACCCGCAACACGCGTCTGGACGTTTGTGGAGCCCTGTACGGTGCGATACACGGGCCCGCCGAAGGGACAACGACAGCAGACCCACGTGCCAACTGGTCATCGTCAACTACCAGTCTGGGGTGCAAAGCCCTGCGGAGAGGTCTGCACAGAGACCTCCCCGCGCCCCTTTCCCTGTGATGGATTGGGGCTTTTCGATTTATGCCGACAACACCAGACGAACCATTGCATCCGGACGCGGAGTGCGGGAGAATGTGAGTCGGCGCCAGACGTCAGGAGAACCGGAGTACATGTCACCCCGGGAAGAGTACAGGACCTGTCGCCCGATGCAGCGCAGCCGCCCACGTGAACCGAGCTGTGGAAAGGGCCGAGTGGCTCCCGTAAGGAGCTTCAGATTTCGCCGAGCCCCGGGTGGGGCGAGGCTTTTCACCAAACGAACAAACGGAGTAAAGCTATGCCTGAAAAGAGCATGAAGGAGTACGTCGAGGAGCACGGGGGCTACTACGCCTGCGCGTTCAAGTCGGCGAAGAAGGGGGACCAGAGGGTCCTCGTGAGGGCGAAGTCGGCCAAGGCCGCCAGGCGCCAGATGGTAAAGATGTTCGGTCTCATAGTGGGTGCGTTCGTCTGCAACCCCGTGGGTCCGTAAGCGAAAGGAGAAAACCATGAAGAAGGTAGTCGGAGGCCGCGTCTACGATACGGACGCGGCGACCCAGGTCGTGAACTGGAGGGAAAAGCTGCCGGGGCCCGGCGGCATCGAGGTCGAGGTCTCGGTCTCGCTGAACCGCGAGTACGTCCTCAAGGCCGGTGAGAAGGCGGAGGACGCGGTCTCCGCGACGAGCTACGGCTCCATGAGGGTCGACTCGGCCAAGGTCGACGAAAGGGCGGGGAGGTTCTTCCTCCTCTTCCAGACCTCGGGCTGGGGCAACCGTGCGTCTAGGGTGCGGCCCGTGGACGACGAGGAGGCGAGGCGGTACGTAGAGCTCTACGGAGACTACGACGTCTACTGCCGCTTCTTCGGCGCGCCCGAGGGCCTCTCGCTTACGCCGGCCGCCCTGAACAAGTGCCTCGACGAGCAGCTCTCAGAGCACTGCCGGGAGAAGCGGGAGCTGGAGCAGAAGCTCGAGAGGCTCCAGGCGAGGCTCGGAGACGTGCAGGTTTGACCAAGGCGGCGGACGGGGAGGAAGCCAACCCCTCCCTCTCCGCCGCCTTTTTTTGCTTGCACGGGTTGGAGAAGGAGAATACGCCATGTCTCTTTTCGAGAAGGTGTCCCTGCTTCTCGCCGCGGTGTGCGGCGGCTGCGGGAGACGTGAACGGAAACGGCCTGCGCGCACGGTGACGCCGGAGGAGGCGTACAGGAAGCGCGCGGCCAGAAGGAAACGAAAGGCCCAGAAGAGGGCCAGAAGGAGGAACAGAAGATGAAGGTCACGAAATTGGTGAGGGAATACGTCCATGGCCAGGCCCTGGCGAAAGTCAAGGCCGAGCTCGAAAGCGCGAAGCGCAGGGCGAAGCAGGTCGCCGACGACCTCCTCTCCCGCAGGGAGCAGGTGAGGAAGTACGCCGAGAAGCTGTGCCTGGAATGCGAAGACAAAGTCGACAAGTACGCAAGGCAGCTCGGGCTGACCCCGATACGCGAGGTCGGCGGCTGCAGAAACCGCATCATAAGCGTCAACATCAACGAGTACGACTTCGAGGAGTCGTACCCGCAGGGAGATTCCCCGAAGCGCAAGGCGGTCGAGGAGATCCTGGACGAACCGGAGCGCATCGAGGAGGCGGCGAAGAAGGCCGCGGACGAGCTCCTCTTCAACCTGGAGCTCGGCAAGGTGGCCAGGAAGGAGATCGACTTCGAGCTCGCGAAGCTGGAGGTGGCGCTATGAGCGCGAACATCGACACCGAGCTCCACGGCATGGTGAAGGGGATCGTCGACGACCTCGAGGCCGCCGTCGCGGGCAGCCTCTACAAGGTCGACGGCGAGCACAAGGTCATCGACGACGTCGACGGGTGGAAGAAGGAGCGCTTCGAGGAGATGTGCGACGTATTCCGCCAGAACCACGACCCGAAGGACATGGACGCGTCCGCGTACGACACGTACGAGGACTGGATGCACGACGAGATCGGGCTTGACGGGCCCGACGACGTCGAAGAGCCGGACGAGGTCTCGCTCTCGGAGTACCTGGAGGAGGCGTCGCTCGGCGACATACGGTTCGAGGTGGACTCGGATCTGGATATGCAGGGGGGCAAGACCCTCTTCGCGTACGGAGGCCCGAACATCTGGGTCGCCGACGACGAAGTCCGCGGCTACTGGGGGTCGTCGAAGGTCGAGATGTCCCTCGACTCCGAGACCGGGGGAGAACTGTACTCCTGGTTCGAGGAGATGTGGCAGAACGCAAAGGAAAGGAACCGCTGAGTCATGAAGATGTACGAGTACCTGGGCGTAGCCAGGAACAACAGCTGCCCCACAGACGACGAGATGAAATGCGCCCACCACGTGTACCAGAACTACGTGGCCCAGTACAGGAAGTCCTGCGGGGACGGCTCCAAACCACCGATGACGTTCGCGAGGTTCCTTCTGACGGACACGGGGTACGACGGCTACGACGCCTTTACCTGGGACGAGGGGATCCTCGTCAAGGCGAAGGCGGCCGGGACGCTGGGCCTCACGTGCGGGTGGACGCGGGTCGGGTTCAGCAGCAGCCACTACGAGGTGTCCGTGAGGACCGCCCGCGGCGTGCTCTGCTACAAGCCGGACGAAATCGAGCCGGCGGACATCCCGCCCGAGGTCCTCGAGTACGTCAAGTCCACGCTGAAGCCCGCCGTGCAGGCCAAGGTGGACGAGGCGTTCAAGTCCACGCTGAAGCCCGCCGTGCAGGCCAAGGTGGACGAGGCGTTCGAGTAATCTAAATGCGCCGGAAGCGCGGCAGACGAGCCGCTGTCTGGAAGGCGCAGGGCGGGTGCGCTTGCGCACACGAATCCCCACGCGGTGGCCGGGTCCGCGCAACAAAACGGCATTCGCCAAAACCATGAAAGGAGAAAGATGGCAAAGACGGTAACGCAGATGGAGAGGCACCTGAGGTCGTGCTTCTCCACGTCTGTCGTGAACAGGGTGGTGAGGCTGGCGAACGAGTTCGCGAGCCTCGAGTCCTTCCTGGGCGCGACCAAGGGCTGCCTGATGGGAGTGTACAGCAAGCTGAACCCGGAGGCCAAGAAGGACCTGGGCCCCCAGTTCTTCCGCTGCTTCGACGCGGCGGCCAGGTGGTTCCACGAACCCGAGCAGGAGGAGCCCGGGTCCGAGCTAGCGGAGTTCACGGTAGCCGACCTCAAGAAGGTGCTCGACTTCTGCGAGCTCTTCAACAAGGACAGGATGACGCTCTCCGAGATGAGGGCGCTGCTCGAGATGACGAAGCAGAAGGAGGCGGCGCCGTGACGAGGCGGGAATACTACGAGGAGTACGACGGCCACGTGAAGCTGGACCTCGACCAGAAGCACAGGCTCGAGTACCTGGTGAACGAAATCGTCGTGCTGCTGCGCGGCGCCGGGATAAGCCACAGTCCGGGCGCGGAGCCGATGTCCGACGTGGACACGCTCTGCTTCCGGTTCCCGGCCGACGGCGTGTTCGAGGGCTTCGGCCTGGACCTCGGGAGCTTCGGGAGCTGCGGCGTGGCCGTGGCGATGGAGCCCGAGCCCGGCGAGGAGGCTTCGCAGGAGTACGTCATGAACGAGGAAGGCAGGGCGAGGACGCCCTGAGAAAGGAACACGATGAACGGAACGATTGTAATGCTCCGGTCCACGTACAAGGACAGCGAGGAGGACGTGCGGTGCTTCGACTCCGTGTCCGCGTGCGCCGTCCACTTCGCCCACGAGGCAAGGAGGCAGTACGCCGCGGTCGGCCTGAAGGGAGACGACCTCTTCGACGCGGTCGTCCAGGACGTGGCGCTGCTGTTCGCGCGATACGACGCGACGACGGCCAAGGACCCGGAGGAGGTCCACGGAGGGGACGACAACACGCGCTACGGCTACGAGCTCCATTCGTGCGCGGACATCACGACGGCCATCGCCGACGCGAGGGCCGAGGACGAGACGGACAAGAAGCGCCAGAAGGAGGCGAAGAAACAATGACGGTCTACACGGTAAGCTCGGCGGACGACATCATGTCGGAGCCGCTCTCGACGCTCGTGGCGGGCACGTACACGACGAGGGGCAAGGCCCTCGACGAGTGCGTCGCCTACATCATGGAGCGCCTGGGGAACCGCCAGGACTTCGCCTGGTCGATGCTGAACGACGAGAACCACCCGGATGCGAGGAAGTTCCTCGTCGAGCACAAGGACGGAACGGTCGGCGTACGGAAGGGCTGCCTCGGCAAGCTGAAGGCGTTCATAAGGGACGAGCTCGGCGGCACGGGATGCTACTACGTCTACGACGGGGGCGACCGCGTGTGGCACTTCGACGTCGACGAGAACGACCTATGCGGGGACGCGTGGTCGCTCGTCACGTGGGGCGACTCCGACGTCGAGGACCCGGAGTTCACGACGCCGTTCCCGGAGCTCTTCACGGACGAGGACAAGGCGGTCGCGAACGCCGTCAAGTACGCCAAGGACCTCATGGACTCCCGTGGTTACAAAGCGAAAATCCGGGACATGCAGGCGAAGTTCCTGGCGGAGAAGCTGAAGAAAACCGGAGCCGTGTGGTTCGACCTTGACGACGGGGCGGCGGTCCACTGGGTGCTGTACCACTTCGGGATGGAGACCCCGAACACCGACACAAAATGAGGCTTCGAGGGTTCCCCTTCTGGAACCCTCACCACCGCAACAGGGAACGCCGCGACGTGGCGTGGTGGCCGAGTAGGTATCATGTGATACCAAAACCAAGTTCCCGGAACATAGGAGAACCATGAAATGACATTGAATGAACTACTTGACGTGCTCGACGAAACCGTGCGTTTCGTGGTGCATGACAGCAAGACCGGACTACATACGGATGTGTGCGTGGTGAACCCGTTGGGCGGGCATTCGCCGGTCGAGGAGAAGCAGCTAAAGGCTCTTGGCGACCGGGTGGTTCGCCATAGAGGGGTAGGCGGGCTGGCCATCATGGACAGCCATAGTCATGTATCAATAACCGTAGAATAGAAAGGAATGCCATGAGTAAAAGCATATTCAGGACGGCGACGCGGATAGCCCCGGTGGTCGACGTCTCGACCTACGACGAGGGTCCGTTCAGCTATGAAAGCCTCTGGCAGCCAGAGGAGGACGCCGAGCGCGACGAGGGGCGCGTAGTCTGCTGGGACTACGACTCCGAGAAGATGGGCGAGAGGATCGTCGAGGAGGCCAACAAGGTCTTCAAGGACGAGAAGCCGCTGATTGAATACGGAGTCGTCGAGATCACCGCCGTGAAGTTCGGGTCGCCACGCGAGTACAACTTCATGTCGGACTGGCTCGACCTCGACGTGGTCGTCGACGAGTCGTTCTACAAGAGGGCGAAGGACGCCGTCTTCGCGAGGGACAACCGCAGGGCGGTCGTCGAGTACTGCAAGGACCACTGGGTGTCCAGGGACGGGTTCAACTCCACGATGCTCAACCGCGTGCAGGAGCTCTCGCTCAACTGGTGGGAGCACGAGCACTACGGCAGGCACATGGCGACCGACCAGGAGGTCGAGGACGCGCTTCTCGCCGACATGGAGGAGACCTTCCGCCACCTCGAGTTCGGCACCGGCTACGACGACTTCCGGGAGTTCGGGGCCGTCCTCGCGCTTCTCTGGCTCATCGAGTACCCGGGCGACTTCGACAGGAGCGCGTCCGAGTCGTGGTCGGGGAGCTGGGTCACGGACAAGATGGTCGAGAGCATCCAGGAGAACAGCTCCCTCTCGGAGTTCTGCACCGTGCTCGACAAGGACGAGATCAAGGAGCGCTTCGGCGCACACATGGTCGACTTCGACGAGCGCAGGAAGGAGTTCAAGAGGGGGCTCGACAAGTACCGCTCGGCGGACTTCGCCAACAAGGCGAGGATCGAGAAGGTCCTCGACGTCTTCACGGGGAAGGTCGGGAAGCTCTTCAACAAGCTCGAGGACTCACAGCTGAACGTCATCGCGAACCACGCGACCGGGGACAAGTCGAAGGACGGGAACGTCAACGACCTGCTCGACTCCTTCCGCGAGGAGGAAGTCGAGGCGGAGCTGGCGTCTCCCGCATTGACGAGGCTCTGGGGAGAGGCAAGCCATGACGTTCAGTGACATGCTGAAGGTCGAGGAGTACCTCGCCGAGGCCGCGCACGGAGTAGTGGACATCCGCCCTCCGTGCTTCCTCTCGAAGGTCTGGGACCGCGTCGACATCGACGTCGCGAAGCTCCAGCTCGACGAGGCCGTCCTCGTCCAGGACAGGCTTGCCCAGGAGCTGGGAAGGCGCGGCTATGTCTGGGACGTGTGGTTTCCGGACGCCGCGCACAAGACCATCTGCGTAAGCGAGAGGGAGGTGGGGGAATGAACATCCAGCTGCTGCAGGAATACGTCGACGCGGCGCTCGCCGAGCTCGGCGTCAGAAACCACGGCCACGGCCGTGTCAAGGTGAGGCCCGACAAGGCGGATCCCGTCAACAAGGCGTGGGTCCGCGTACACGGGCTCGCCGACGCGCTCGAGTTCGCGTCGCACCTGGTGTCGCTGGCGGTGCGCCAGGAGTGGTGCGTGACGCTCAACGGAACGCACCGGTACCTGAGGGTGACGACATGATACAGATCGTGATGAAGCCCGTCCCCGGCGAGGGCGTCGTGAACAGGGAGACCCTGTACACGGCGCTATTCAACGGGACGGACATCGGCATGAAGGTGCGGGCTCTCCGCGCCTCGCATGCAGAAGAGAAGGTGATGGAGATGTTCCGTCACTCGATTGAAAAGGTCGGCGGGGAGCTCCTCGTCGACTACAACCTTGAACAATGGAGGGAGATATGATAAAGCTGGCAAGCGGTGACATGGTGCGGTTCGAGATCGGCTACGGCAAGGCCGTGCTGCAGGTCATCGGCCGCGCCGACGCGCCGAGGATCGAGAAGTCCGGGTACGGGTGGCGTGACGGAGATACCGTCTCGCTGACGGGCTCGGACGTCGCCCTGCTCCTGCACCGGCTGTCGACGGCGAACGCCGACGGCTGCGTGACGACGGGGGCGCAGGGTTCGTCGAAGCTGCTGGTCAACACGCTGCACGACGAGCTCGGCAAGGTCACGGTCGTCCTTGAAACGGATAGCAACGTGATCCACATGAAGGCGTACGAGCGCGACATGTTCGTGTCCGCCGTAGAGTTCCAGGTGTGGAGGCTGTTCTCGTAAAGATCGAAAATGAAAGGAAACACCATGCTAAAAGACAACTACAAGATACACCGTGAGGAGATCGTCGAGAAGACGGTCGAGACGGAAATCGCGCTCGACGAGTGCGGCGGGCACGTCATGCTCTCGCTGAAGTGCGGGGAGGACAAGTTCTGCCAGGCATTGTCGGCGCGGGACATGGGGAAGTTGCTCATAGTGGCGTGCTTCGGCGAGGACGAGGCCGTGTGCTGCGAGGGGGACCTCATCGTGCGCGCGACCGATGACTCGAGGCTGGAACTGGCCTGGAACGTGGAAGGACGCGACTGCGAGGTAGTGCTGGACACGTCAAGTCTGATGGTGTTCGAGGAGGCGTGCAAGTCGTACTGCCGTCAGCTCATGCGCACAAACAAGGGGGCATAGCCATGAAGCTCGCCAAGACGGAGGTGTGACATGAGGCTAAAGGACCTTACCAACGAGCAGAGGTTCGAGCTCAAGCAGCGCATGCTCACGGAGCGAAACGACGAGGCAGGTGAAGGCACTTCCTACGGGGAGCTTGCCGACGCCGACAAGTTCATCGGCGACGATGAACTCGAGGCCGAATACCGTGGGACGGTGTTCTCGTCTGACGACTTCAGCTGCGGCGTGGCCGCCGACAGGGACGGCGTCCTGAGCGAGCTGAAGGAGTGGGCGGAGCGCGAGCTCCTGATGGGGAGGTACGCGAAGCCGGGCACGGGACGGCGCCCGACGCTGGAGGCGAAACTGGGGATCGACTGGGCGAGGAAGGCCCTGCTCGACCACATCGAGGCCGTGAGGCCGTAGGAGGTGATATGAAGAAGGGGATTATAAGGGACGTCCGCGACCGCGACCTGACCAAGGTCGGCGCGAAGCACGTCATCATCGACCGGGACAGCGACCCGTGCGTCAACCCGACCACGGACGACGACAACCTGTTCTACCTGCACTCGAACATCACCCGCGAGTTCTGCGCGAACGAGTCGCAGAAGGGCTATCCCGGGCTCCCCATCGTGGAGATCGAGGACGAGGACGGGTGCGGGACGGGCGAATACAAGCCGAAGGAAGACGCGTTCATCTTCCCGGTCGCCGCCTACATACACAGCGGCATCGCGCTAAGCCTCGGAAGCGGCTCGCACTTCCCCGACCAGCAGTGGGACGTCGTACGGAAAGCCGCGCGGCTGTGGACGAACAAGAAGCGGTTCTGCGAGCTCTGCGGCGAGCAGAACTGGATGCACGTCTACGACGAGGAGTCGAAGTCGTGGCGTCCGGCGAAGGACAGAAACGAGTTCCGCGACTACCTGTGGAAGCAGGCGGAAGGCGAACTCGAGATGTTCCAGAAGTGGAAAGACGGCGAGGTGTATGGCTACAGGACGGAAATATCCTGCGTTCCGTACAAGCGCCTCTGCCCGGACGGTCACACGGAAGACGAGGTCGCCTGGGAGGACGGCGAGGCCTCCTGCTGGGGGTTCATCGTCGACAAGCCCGGGGACATCGGCTTCCCGAGGGGCGACGGCTGGGAGGTGTTCGACGCGTCCGGAGACTTCGTAGGGGAGGAGTACGAGATACCCGAGTTCGTAGTCACTACCATTCGTGCACAGGACGACAAGCGGGTGTATCTGTGCAGGTATTCAGAGACCGCCAACGTCGACAGGTCGATGAACAAGGAGTGGTGCACAAACCCGGACAACGCGCTGAAGTTCAGTTCCTGGGGGACGGTGCAGCGTGTCGCGCGGCTTGTCATCGACAAGGATGACTACGACGCGTTCAAGAACTGCGTCGAGAAGGACTCGATCAAATGACACAGTTGACTGTAGCGGAACTGAAACGGTTCCTCGAGGGCGTCCGGGACGACCTGGACGTCTTCGTGGACTTCAACGGAAACGGGTGGGAGCCCGTGAGGAAGGCGGTCGTCGGGACGGAGGGAGACCTCACGCCGGCGGTCGTCCTGACAAACATGGAGGACTACGAGATATGAGCAGATACGTTACACTAGGTGCCGACAAGTACGGCCAGGTATACGGACTCGAGATCGAGGAAGGCGCTGGCTGGCGGAGAAACCCGCTGGGGCTCTCCACAAACTGCGTGGTCATCAGGCCCGTGAAGAAGGAGAACTACAAGTACCTCACGGAGGACCCCGAGTCCGCGAAGGAGCTCTGGCAGGTCTGCGTGGCCGGCGGCCGCACGGAACAGGGGCTCGCCGAGTGGTTCAAGGAGTACGTCGAAAACGACGAAGTCCTCGACCTCTCGTGGGTGTACGAGCTCCTGGACGACGAGAGGAACCCGACTGTCGCGCTCCTCGGCGCGTCCAATGCGAACGACGGGACGTCCATGTTCCGTGCGGTCGTCAAAACCGCGCTCATCGAGTGCGAGGACTGCGAGGTCGACTCGGAGGACGACATGTACGCGTGGGAGGCGAGCGGGTTCTTCCCGCCCGACGAGCCGTTCGTCGTGGAGTTCGCGACTAGGGCGCTCGTGGAGGAGTACTACGAGCACCTGAGGCAGACAAAGGAAGGCTTCGGCAAAAATGAAAGTCCGCATAACTGCGATAACTAGCTGGTTTGAAGACGAATGTCTTGTGGCCGGCGACGCGTCGCACGAAGGCGACTCCTCCGTAAGGCAGCTCCTTGCGGAGGAGTACAGGAAGAAGGTGGACGAAGGCCAATGGCCGGGCATCCCCTTCGAGTGCGAGGTGAAGGGCGACCTTGAATCTGAAGGTCCAGGGGAAGCCCTTGAACAGTACAACGCAAAGCATCCGTACGACTATCTCGTCGCAGACGGCTGCGACTGGGAGGAGATATGACAAAGCGAAATAACAAGACGTTCGTGCTGGAGAAAACCTGGTTCGACCGCTACGGCTACGAGGCGCTCGTCATAACCGACGAGGGCGACGTCCGCCAGTGGAAGATACAGCTTGTGGAGGTGACGCCATGACGTTCGGAGAGTTCGCGGACAAGGTCCGCGAGATACACGAGGGCAACGAGCGCGACTTCGGGCCGATGGAGGTCAAGATCGCGGTTGACATCCTCGAAATCCCGTTCGCGGATTTCGTGTTCAAAAACGGGAAGTGCATCTTATGCGATGCGTCCGCGGAAAGGAGGGTGCAGCGATGGACTTGATGATAGTTGACGACGACTACGATCGGGCAATCGTGAACCAGGTCATAAACGCGCACGCCGCCTACATCGACGGTGAGTGCCCGGACTGGCACGATACGAAGAAGTACCCACGCAGGCAGTGGTTGTTCTTCTCGGACATCCAGGGAGACAAGGGGACGCCGTTTGTCGTGGTGGACAACCGGACCGGAGACTGCTGGGTAGAGCAGTTCGCCACGCTGGACGGGGCTCTCCTGTATGTAATGGATGTGTACACGACCTGCGAGCGCCAGGGCGATTGGGACTATTTCGGCGCAGTGAAAGACAGAGGAGGATGGATGGAGAAGGAAGTATGAACGCGACTATATGCAGAAGCGGGTACATCCCGTGCAACAAGCGCAGGTTCTGGGACGCGGAGCTGACGTTCTTCCGCCCCGGCTTCGGGTTCGTGCGCGTCGCCTTCGGGAGCGGGGACAACCTCGCGGACGAGGACACGGCGCAGAGGGACGCGAAGGGAAACAAGATCGACGACTACCTGATGGTCTACACGTACACCGGCGAACCCGACGAGGGCAGCTGGATTCACGTGTACCCCGAAAAGGGCGAAGTCGGGAAGTCCGGGCTCCGGTTCGTGGAGATGGGCGGGGCCGAGATGCTGTTCGCGAGGAAGTCGCACCGAAGCGGAGACCTGAGGGAGTTCCTCCCCGAGGCGTTCGCGATGGTCGGCTTCCCGAAGGACGTGAAGGGGTACTTCCTCGTCGGGAAGTACGGGCAGTTCTGGGACAGGCCGCACCCGCTCGGGTGGAGGCCAGACAAGAAAGGAAAGAGATGATAGACGTAGAAAACAAGATCGCGAAGACAATAGCCAACCGGGCGTTCCGGCTGGATTTCGAGACCGTGTACAAACTGATCGACGACAAGCCGTTCTACCTCGCGGGAGGGTCGCTGTGCGGCGACGAAGTCCACGACTTCGATCTGTACCCGGTGTTCGGCGACCCGTTCGACGCGGCGAAAATAGAAGCCAAGATAACGGAGACGTGCGGGAAGGACGCCGCCGTGGTGTACAAGTCGCCGAACGCGCTGACCGTGAGGCTTCTGGCCAAGAACCAGGTCGTGCAGTTCTGCTCGTACGTGAAGCCCACGCTGGAGGAGCTCGTCGACTCGTTCGACTTCTCGCACATCCAGGTGGGAATCGCGTTCCGCGGAAACGGGTGCGCCCCGTCCCACGAGCACGTCTACTACACGGACGCGTTCGTGCTCGCCAACGTGACGAGGAAGACGGTGTACACCGGGTCGGAATACCCGCTGTCCTCGCTCGTGAGGCTGTTCAAGTATCACAAGCGCGGCAAGCTGAACAGGACCGAGACGACCCAGGCGGTCATGAAGATCGTGAAGGACGTCGTCGACCGCGGGTACGAGGACTACAAGGACTACAAGAACCAGCTGGACGCAGTGGACCTCGGCTACCCCGACATGGCGGAAGCCTGGGAGCTGTACAAGTCGTTCGAGGCGAAGGGCCTGGTGGCCCATACGCTGGACGACGAGAAGGTCAGGAAGCGGGAGGGCTGACGATGTACTTCAGCGACAGCTGGTCGTTCCTGCTGGAGATCCAGGACGACCCGGTCCTCACGGGCCGGATCGTCCCGGTCGACCTCTCCTGCGAGGAGGACTGGGGCGACATCGGGCCGTACAGGGATGCGGCGAGCGGGCTTCTCGGCTGCAAGGTCGGGAAGCACGACAACGAAGGCGACGAGACCAGGGAGATCGTGCGGATATGGGAATACGAGGAGAGCAAGCCGTTCAACGGCAAGTTCGCCTCCTTCGAGCCCGTGACGCTCCCGAAGTTCGTCGGAAGGCTCCTCGACGCCGGCCTGTTCTACGGGCAGGACGAGGAAGAGGTGAGGGAACTCAAGAGGAAATACGGACTGTAGGAGGCGTAGACATGAAGTACATGGAGCTCAACAAGCTGACCGGCAAGATGGTCAAGGAGTGGTACGCGTGGCTCCGCAAGGAAGACATGGGCTGCTGCTCGGTCTGGTTCGCGTCGACCGACAAGTACCGCTACTGCGTGTGCATGGGCTGGCACGACTTCGGCGAGGGGCCTGACGAGGAGCGCGGCTTCACGGACGGGTTCCGCGTCGCCTGGAAGATCGGACGCCAGACGCACAACAACATCATGCAGTGCGACCTCGACGTCGACTTCGAGATGCCGTACGTCACCGAGCAGATGGCGAAGGACGACCCCGGGCTCTGCGAGGGCGGCGTCGACGACACGATCGAGGAAGTCGAGTGCGAGAAGATCGTCAACCGGAAGTCCTGGAGGTGGAGTTCACCTATAGGTTACCGGGGGTGGGACAGGCTCGCCGCGCGGATGCGCAAGGTCGCCCGCCGCGTCTACCGGGACTGGAGAGGTTGCGATGAGTGACGTCCCGGTTCCGGTTGCCAACTGCAAGAAGGGCGACAGGTGCGGGATCCTCATCGAGGACCCGCTCGAAGGGAGCGCCGGACGAAAGTTCCGCGCGCCCTACAAGGTGCTTGCCGTCAGCAAGGACGGGGCGCGGTACAAGGTGGTAGGCGACTTCATGTTCGCGCTCGGCAACAGACCGTTCTGGGCAGGGAACCTGAACTGCGCCAAGCTTGATTCAATACCAGACGAACTGGTGCAGTACTTTGCGTGAAAGGAGACAGATGAAACTGAAAGACTTCCTCGACGTCGCCGATGACGACGACATGGTCGAGGTGTACGCGGACGACGGGGCGACCCGTCCGTGCGAGATGAAGCTGGTGGACGCGTTCCAGATGTCGGACTGGGTCGGGGGAATCCTCGACGTCCAGGACGAGCTGGAGGTCTACCTGGACCGGGAGGTGACGGGTGTCGCCACGGTGAAGCTGGACGGATGCGGGGACGACGTGGTCGTCGGAATCCGCGTCTACGTTGAACAGAAGGAGGGAGACGAGGATGTACGGGATCAAGGCGTACGGAAAGTGGTTCCGGTTCAAGACGGAGAAAAAGTACCGGAAGTACCTGATGGACTGGATCGCGGGAACGGAGGGGTCGGAGCAGGAGAGGGCCGTGAAGGCGCTCGTGAACCTGGAGAAGGGGATATGCCGGACGGACACGGACAGATGAAGACGATACTCGACATGGAAGTGGGCCCGACCGTGACCGGCCGGGACGGAGACGCGTTCGACCTCACCGAGGCGATCAAGTCCAACATCGAGGCGCGGATCAGGAAGGGGCATCTCGTCCCCGCGTTCCAGGGCTGCTGGGACATGCTCCGCAACGGGCGCCTGCGCTTCTCGGTCACGAAGATGTCCGGGTACGTGTACAGGGTCGCCATCCACGTGGCGAACGGGACGCAGATCACTGCGGACGAGCTCCAGACGACGTTCGGCAACATCGCCGCGTCCCTCGGGTTCGGACGCTACGTCGAGGCCGCGTGGTGCGACGACCACAAGGTCGGGTACCTCGGGATCGTGGACGGCGAGATCGTCTGCGCAATGGACTTCGACTTCACGGAGGGGGAATGATGCTCTTGAACCCGGTATTCACGGCGTACGGCGGGGTCGCCCTCGCGGCGGCCGCCGTCGTGATGCTGTTCCTCGTCATGTTCTTCGGAGACCTGTTCCTGAAGTCCGACCGGGCGCTCCGGCGCTGGATGGACGCCATCATGTGGTGCATGGTCGGAGGGCTCTTCGTCACGGCTGCGGTTGCGGCCTGGGCGGTCGCCCAACTTCACCATTGACATGTTCGACGAAATATGGTATCTTACACCTCGTCGAATTGGAGAAGGATATGTTGCCCAAACCCATAGAACCCGGAACACGTTTTGGTGCATTGGTCGTCAGACGTCCCGCCGGAAAAGACCCGAAGACGTGCAAGTCTCTGTCGGAGTGCGTGTGTGACTGCGGAGCCGTTGTGGTGAAGCGGAACAACGATCTCCTGACTGGGCGGGTCGTCTCGTGCGGCTGCGTCAAACGTGAGAGGAGTCGGCGTATGATGTGGGAGCGTGCGGAGAAGTCCAACGCGAACCACATGAGTCAGACCCCTCTTTATAGGTGCTGGTATCACATGGTACAGCGTTGCACGAACCCACGTGATAAGCGATATAATAGATACGGTGGCCGCGGCATCGGTGTGAGTAAGACTTGGCTACTGAGTTTTCGCAAGTTCAGGAGCTGGGCGTTGTCTCATGGGTATGCCGAGGGGCTCGAGATTGATCGTATCAACTTTGACCGGGGGTATTATCCGTCGAACTGCAGGTTCGTAGATCAGGTGACGCAGGCTAATAACCAGAGCAATAATCGGTTCATAGAATATCAGGGGAAACGTATGACCGTGGCGCAGTGGTCACGGAAACTCGATGTCAACTATGAAACGCTTAAAGCCGGGACAAGGAAAGGAGTCCCTATACGGCATTATGACAGACGATACAATAAAACCTTACGAATGGCAAAAGCCTCTGATTGATCAGCAGACACGGGTTCTCCGGAACGGGAGGGCGTTCTTGTCGGCTTGTCACACGGGCTCCGGCAAAACGGTAATGGCGCTACAGACAGCCAAGGCCCTGGGGATGCCGACGCTTGTGTTGTGTCCTAAGATTGCAATCTCGCAGTGGAAGGAAACGGCGAAACGGATGGGCGTTGTAAATCTGATAGACGTGATAAACACGGAGAACTTGATCACGTCTAAGCGAAACAAGCTATACCATCACGATTCCGGGTGGTCAGAGATCGTCCCGACTGGGCCGGCACTGCTCATTGTGGACGAGGTACATAGATCATGTTCCGGGGTGTACAAGCGGTCTATTGGCGCAGGGCGCAGGTCCGGCAGCGGAAACAAGACAGTTCTCATGGTGGCGAGGTGGGTCAATAAGTCAACCCCCGAACACAGGGTTCTTATGATGTCCGCGACGCCCGCCGAGTCCCCGCTCAAGATGCAGCTGATCGGCTACCTCATGGGGATGCACGACTTCTACGTCAACTCGTTCTACAACTGGTGCAGGCTGCACGGGTGCTCCTACGTGGAGAAGAACCGGGCCGGGGCCATGGCGCTCGAGTTCACCAGGAACAGGACGAAGGCGAGGGAGATCATGCTGGGGCTTCGGCGGGACATGGGGGACAGGTTCCTCTCGATCACGCCGAAGGACATCCCGGACTTCCCGGAGGAGACGGTCGAGACGGTGCTCGTGGACCTCGCGGAGAGGGACCACGCCGCGCTCGTCAGGGCCTACGAGGAGATGCCCGCGAACATCAAGGACATACGCCCGGGGACCGACGAGATGGTGAAGCTCCTCCGCATGAGGCAGCAGGCCGAGTTCGCGAAGGCGGAGGTCATCGCGCAGATGGCCGTCGAGGCCGTCGAGGACGGGGCGAGTTGCTTTATCTGTCTCAATTTCACCGATGCCAGGCTTCGCGTGCAGGCGGCGCTCGAGAAGGCGCGCGTTATATACGCGAGCATCTATGGAGGGCAGAACGAGAAGGAGAGGCAGATGGGCATCGAGGCGTTCCAGGACAACCGCATCCACGTGATGGTCGGGATGTCCTCGGCGTGCGGGGTGGCGCTGAGCCTCCACGACGTGAAGCGCGAGAGGCCGCGCGTCTCGCTCATCAGTCCGGGCTATTCGTGCGCAGAATTGCGCCAGGCCCTCGGGAGGGTAAGACGCGTCGGAGGTACGTTCGCGACGCAGAAAATCGTCCTCGCCGCCAACTCCGTGGAGGAGCGCGTGGCAAGGGCCGTCAACCGCAAGATAGACAACCTCGACGCGCTTGTGGACGGAGACCTGATGAGATGAACGAGACGCTCAGGACAACAAGCGGAAACGGCTCGCCTCCGAAGCGCGTCCCGACTCTCAAAGAGCTGTTGGACCCGGAAGAATGGGACGAGTTCAACGGGAAAATTAAGGTACTGAAGTTCAGGGACGGGGCGGACGTGTTCGTCGTGCCGGAGAGCGAAGTGGAGTCGGTCGGCTCCTTTTCGCCCAACGGCGCGACGCTGACGCTGAAGTCCGGACAGGAGGTGACGGTCGACCGGAGGGCGGGCGTGGAGTCCGTCGAAGTCGGGTCCGTCGAGGAAATGGTAAAACTAGTGGTAAACAACAAGGAGACAAAGAACAATGGCATACAGGATAGAGCGGGTAAGCCCTTCGGCGCTAAGCGCGACCGAGCACTGCCCAAGGTTCAGGCCGGACGGCAAGGAAAGCCAGGCCGCGGTGGACGGAACGCTGTTCCACTCGAT
>Ga0310786_10004939_pt1 | contig 18317 bp, 10 predicted proteins | sample AusTroGonzalo_MG_FD_203881 | JGI IMG/M metagenome (GOLD analysis project Ga0310786, IMG submission 203881) | Bovine rumen microbial communities from tropical cattle in Woodstock, Queensland, Australia - Gonzalo_03 (v2) (version 2) | ecosystem: Host-associated > Mammals > Digestive system >... | reverse complement strand
GCTGGGCTGCTCGCGTTCGGCGAATGCGTTGTTCTTGGCGATCTCGGCATGAGTTTCGAAAAGATCGATTATCTTATCGCACGATTCTGCGATAAGCCCCGCCGCAGTCTCGGGGTCGCATGACTTGTCGTAGATGCACTGCGCCTGCTGTGAGATGTGGGAAATCGGGGTCCTGATGTCGTGGAGTATGTTTTGCGTCAGTTCGCGCAGTTCCTGCGCCTGCTGGTCTTGTAAGGAAAAGAGCCTGTTGAACGACGTCGACAGCTGGTCGATCTCGCATATGCCCGAATTGGACTGGAAGCGGCATGTCCCGCCTTTCTCCGTGAGTTCGTCGGCCTGCTTGGCTAGCAGCGTTATCGGCCTTGCTATGCTCTTGGCAAGAAGGCGGAGGACGATGTAGCCGACGGCGGTCGCGACTGCCGCGGTGGAGACGAGCCAGAACGTGATCCAGAAGTATTCGGCCGTGGCGCGTCCCCAATGACCGATGCCAAGGCCCTCTTCTAGCGTCGTCCATCCAAGCGATACGGCGACAATCGTGACAAGCAGCAGCGCGCCGACGAGCAGCGCGAGCGTCAGCCGCGTGATGCGGGCGCGTAGCGTCGTCGGATCATTTGAGCACATAGCCGAATCCCCTTATAGTAGATATCATGTCCGGTTCGCCGTTCTGCGAGAGCTTCCTGCGGAGAGAGCAGATTCGCGATTCCACTATCTTGGAGGGGGGCAGGCTGTCCACGTTCCAGACCCTCTGCAGTATCACCTTCGTCGAGAGCGTCCGCCCGGCGTTCCTCATCAGGAACTCCAGGAGCCCGTATTCGCCGGTGGTGAGCTCGACCGGTCTTCCTCCTCGGCGTACTTCATGCGTGTCGGTGCAGACGGAAAGGTCATTCACGCGCAGCGTTCTTTCGCTTTTCGCGCCGGAGCTTCGGCGCAGAACTGCGTCGACGCGCGCGAGCAGCTCGTCCCTCGCGAATGGCTTCCCGACGTAGTCGTCCGCGCCGCAGTTCAGTCCCTCTATCTTGTCCGCCGGGAGATTCCTGCCGCTCAGGACGATGACCGGCGTGTTGATCTTCTGCTTGCGCATCTGCGTGATAAGCTCAATGCCGGACATCCCGTCGCCCAGGACGACGTCGATGATTGCGATGTCGAACGAATTCGCGTAGAGCTCCAGGAGCCCGGCTTCTCCGTTGGCGACGCGCTTGCATCGAAAGCCCTTGGCCGCGAGGCTTTCGGACACGAAACTGGCTTCTACCTTGTCGTCTTCTACTATCAGTGCTTTCATCGGCTTGAATTATAGCGAAGATTTTCGAATCCTGCATCTTGAAGTTCAAATTATTTTAAACTAGTTCAAAAGAATTTGAACTTTGGTTTGCGAGATCGGAGGTGTTTTGCTATACTTCGCGCGCATCCCCGGCGATGGGCGCCTGGGGAACGGTCGTCACATGAAGGAGGAACGATGAGAACTGTTGTTGCACTTCGCAGGCTTGCGGTTTCGGTCGCAAGCCACTTGCCAGGCTTTGCGCGCTTTGGTAGAATGTCGGTGTCGTCGGGCGAGGGGCGTCCGGCGGCTGCAAGGAGGAGCTGGCTGTCTGTGGCTGCTGGAGCGTTCGGCAATGCGGTTCTTGCGTCTGGCGTATGCGCGGCAGGCGCGCAGTCTGCCTTTTGCGTCGACGGGCCCGGTTTCGCATTCCGTCCTCGGCTGGCGGGCCGCGCCTCGTTGGCCGACGACGGCTTCGTCGAGACTAGGGCGATCGGCATTGCGAACTTCGCGCCGGAACTGAGGCTTCCCGTCGAGCTTGCCTACCGTTCCGCGTCGGAAAGTTCCGGGATGTTCGGGTACGGCTGGAGTTGCCCGCAGCTGGAGAGTTCCGCGAAGTGGGACAAGGACGGGCTCCTGTGGGTTGCCCCGTGGGGCGAGAAAGTCAAGTTCTTCCCCAAGAAGTTGAAGACTCCGAAGAACGCCGTCAAGATTGCGCCGATAGAGGCGGCGAAGAAGGGACGGGGGCTCTTTGCCCCGTACTCGGACTGGGAGGCGGACACCCCGGCGGCAGATCCCGCGTCGGCGAGGGACTTCACTATCGTCGGCAAGAACGACCTCAAGGGGTGGTCGTTCGCATATTCCGGCGGGCGCCTCGTTCGTATCGCGACGCCGAATGGTACGGCCGTGGACTTCGAGCGCGGCAAGGAGGGTGAACTTCTCTCCGTATCGTCCTGCGGCGTTCGGTTCGTCGAGCTGGACTACGCCGGAGGCCTCGTCTCCGCGATGCGCGTCAACGGCGTTCCAGTCGCGCTCTCCTATGCAAAGGGGAATGTTGAGATTCTGCCGAAGACGCTGGACGGCAAGGCGTCGTCCGCCGTCGTCGACTTCCTCGCCTCGGTCCGCGTTGCGTCGCTGGAGCCGGAGAAGTTCTCGTATGCGAAGGGCTACCTCTCCTCCGTCGTTCGCGGCGGCAGGTCGGAGAAGTTCGTCGTGCAGACCGAGACGCTTGCAGAGCGCATGCGGAACCTCAAGAGCGCCGAGCCCAAGAGCAAGGTTGCGCACACGGGCAAAATCGCAGGGCGGATTGTGTCCGACGCTAATTTCGCGTATTCGTATCCGTCCAAGACGTCCGTGAGGCTCGTAAACGCCGCGAAGGACTCCGCGACTTACGACTACGACGTGAAGAACGGGGTGCTAAAGGTCTGTGACTTCTCGGGGAAGGCTACGACGACATACTACTTCATGCGCCACGACGCCGCCTATCTCGGCAAGGTGCGCAAGGTCGTGGACGGCCGCGGCCGCGACGTCGTGTCGTTCCGCTACGACAAGGCGACCGGGAAGCCCGTGCGCGTCACCGACCGACTCGGCAACAACCGCTACCTTGATTACGACGCGAAAGGCCGTTGCACGAAGCTTGCGCGGCGGGCGGACTGGTCTCTTGTGCAGGAGCCCGTGCGCGCTTTCGGCTACGACAGGCTCGGGCGCGTCTCGTCGGTGTCGGAGCTGGACGCTGACGGCAAGCCTGTCCGCACCGCCACCCTCGCCTACGACGGGACGGGACGCCCGACGAAGGTGTCAGACGGGCGGCGCACGGTGAAGGTCGCTTATTCCGCCTCGGGATTCCCCTCGGAGGTCAGGGACGATTTCGGCGTCATGGCTACGCTCTCCTACGATCGCTACAACAGGCTTGTGTCGTCGATGGATGCAAACTGCGTCGCCACGGTCAGGGTCTACGCAGACCATGGTGGAATAGCAAAAGTCGAGCGAAGGGACGGAGGCGAGGTGCTGTCTTCCATTTCCATCGGCTACGATGCTTTCGGCCTCCCTGTTTCCGTAACCGACCAGGACGGAAGGACTACGGCTTGCGACCGCGACGCGCTCGGGCGCATCGTGAAGGAGAAGTACGCGAACGACACGGAAGTCGCCTATGTATACGACAATGTCGGCAGGCTCTCGTCGGTTCTGGACGAGAACGGCAACGAGATCAAGTTCGGCTGGGACAAGTTTGGACTTTCCTCGCGGCTCACCGCCGCGAACCAGCTGACGGACGTTAAGCGTGACGCCAACGGACTCGTTGCCGTCGTCTCCGCGTCCGAAACCGGCCGCGTCGACCGGGTGGTCCGCCGCGAATACGACTCTTTCGACCGCGTGACGAAGGTAGAGTATGCCAAGGACGAGGTGGAGACGTTCGCGTACGACAAGTGGGGGCGCCTCGCCGAGCACACGCGCGGTACGCTGAAGGAGGCGTACGAATACGACCACTTCGGTCGGCTTGTCGAGAAGAGCGATGGTGCGGTCACGTACGTCTATGAATACAACGCGTACGGGCAGCGCATTTCGCGCAAGGTGACGAGTACCGGTGGCGAGACGACGGAGGAGAGACGCGTCTACGACAGATACGGGCGGCTCGTGGAGATAAGCTCGTTCGGCAAGTCGGTGAAGTACGCCTACGACGCGAAGGGGCGAATCGCGCGGCAGACCGTTGACGGCACGCCAATCGACTACGCGTACACCAAATATGGGCAGCTCGCTGGTAAGTATCTCGGTGGCAGGGAGAAGCCGGACGCGGCGGTGGAATACGAATACTCCAAGTCTGGTCGTATCGTCGCCCGCACGGCAAATGGTGTTCGGCAGACATACGAGTACGACGGTCGCGGACAGCTCCTCGCGGTGAAGAACGCTGACGGTACCGACGCGGAGCGCTACGCCTACGACAAGGCCGGGAACATGGTCAAGAAAATGATCCTCCGCGACGGTAGGGCGGTTTCGACGAAACCGCCGCAGCCCGAGGATTATCAGACAACAACCTTTACCTTCGACGGCGCGAACCAGCTCGTCTCATCGACGACTGACGGCATGACCACGAAGTACGCATACGACGCCGCTGGCCGTCTTGTAAAGGAAGGTGCGAAGGCCTACCGCTACGGATATCTCGACAAGGTTCTGTCGGTGACGGACGGCAAGAGCAATTACACCTACGGCTACCACGTCGATGGACAGCTTGCCACGGCGAACTACGGCGACGGCAAATCCGAGGACTTCCAGTGGGACGGCCTCGCGCTCATTCAGCGCGGCGGCGAGCGGTTCGTCAACGAGCCGCATATTGGCGGCGGCAACCCAGTCGTCTCGTCAAAGGGAACTTCATACTTCAACGATATGCTCGGCACGACGCTCGGCGCAAAGGCGAAGGGCAAGTACTCCGCCGCTGCGCTCTCAGCCTTCGGCGAAGATTTGTCAGTTCACTCTCCAACTCCAACTCATAACTCCAACTTCTATACAGGCAAGCCCTACGTCGCCGGTCTCGGCCACGCCTTCCTCTTCCGCAACTATCGCGCTGGCCTCGCCAAGTGGCAGACCGCTGATCCCCTGGGGTATCCGGACGGGTGGAACCAGTTGGCGTATGGTGTGAACTCTCCTGGGCTCGGGGTTGATGTTTTCGGGGCAACATGGCAGACTTATTCTTTTGCAATTCAGAAAACAAATGTTGGGCTTGTCCAGATATTGGGGCCAGGGTTACCTTTGGATGCGAATCTTTCGAACATATATAAGATTGATGCTACATTGTTTGACCTTATTGTTGATTTTATTGCCCAGCAAATCCAAGACGGCATAATAGGTGTAGGATTTGCAGATTTCCTTGATGCATATTGTAATGCGGCAAGTCAACAGGGTTATGGCGGTTCTGTACAACCAGTCGAGGCAGATTATATAGAACGTGCAGCAGAAATTGCCAACAGAGTTGGCGCGCTTGATTGGTATGTTACTTTAGATCCGTTGTCAATGACGTTCGATGCTGACGAGACCTCAAATCTTATAAGTGTGCGTAGCATGAGCGTCATTTGGATGGTTCGGGTTCATTGTTTGTTTGAATAATTCGAATACGCGGAGGTGAAAATGATCTTCAGTCGTCGAGTTGCGTGTGTTTTTGCGTTGTTGATGCTGATAGCAGTATCAGCTTGCGTTTTCTTCGTTTGCGATAAACCTGTTGTCAAATGTTTCAAGAATAATGGTAGTTATTGGAACTGGCTAGAAACGCCGCCTGAGGAATTGCAGTCGTTCGACTATGTCGGAGTTGTTGGCTGTCCATCTGTAAGTAATGCGCTGCTCAGGCCGTATTTCGATAGGACGGAAAGTGGCGTCAGTAAAGGTTGTCATGCGACAGTTGTGCAATATCCATCAGTTCTGGCTGATCTAGAGTCTGGTTTTTTATCAACTGCGAAAGAAAGCCGTGCAACGCATTTGGCAACAGTGCAAAGCAGTCTTGCGCTGCAGAAAAAGCTTTGCATGAATCCAGACGTGCGATTCCCGATGGTGTATTTTAGGCGGAACATTGAGTCCCTTGAATATGCTATTGTTCGAGTGATGGAGGCGGATTGCGCTATGCCGATAACGTCCGAAGAGGTCATGGAGGTGTTGCCAGATGCATTGTTTGATGTAGACATAAAATCCTGTAGTTGGGCTTGTTACAGTCCGAAATATTTTCGCTGCGTGAAGACGTTCCGTGATATGATTGTAATCGGTATCGCCATAAATGAATGGAAGAGGAGGCAAGGCAGGTATCCTAAATCTTTGGCGGATGTCAAAGAAGTTGCTCATCAGAAACAATTTCTAGAGTATGACTGTCGCGATGGTGTATGGCAACTATTCTGCCCCGACAAAAAGTGGGTTAATAATATATCTCCGTTTAATGTCTATGTGCCTTCAATTACGCGTGATCGTAGCAATCCTACTGATTGGCCTGGCAGTGGATCGCTGTGGTTGTCATCGGACTACTCAGAGAAGCGGAGGCGGCTTTGGCGCGACAGAATCATCAATAAAGACGATGAAACATGGCGGTGTAGATTGGTGAATGGTCGACTTTGCCGATGATTTACTGTATAGAATGATTGTAGATAATGGCGGCATGCAAGAATCCCTAAGTAGTGTTTTCCCCCGGCAAAGTCTTGGATTGGTCAACCCCAACCACACTGCAGCACTGATATGCGCATTTATGCCGTTTTTTTGGGGGTGGCGGAGATGCGCATGTCTTGGATGGATTGTGCTGGCTTTGCTTTGCGCATTGCTTGCTGTGACGCAGTCTAGAACGGGGATAATCGTGTTGGTGATGCAGTTGATGTTTTTGCAGTTGTCTGGACGCGTGGTGTCACGTGAGTGTAAAATGGCGAATGCAAAATGTAGAATTGCGGGATGGTTCGCTCTTCTTGCCGCCATTGCCGTTGCCGCCTGGTGGATATGGCCGAGGCTGACGATTGACGACTCAATCCTTAATCGTCCGAGAATCTGGTTTGCGGGGCTTCAGCTGTTCGCGGCGAATCCATCCGGCGTCAGGCTCGGCAATTCGGGCGCGGTCGCCTCTGCATTTCTCCTACCGGACATCCCCGAGATTCGCACGATGATCAGCGCACACGTAACGCTGCTTGCCGAATTTGGCTGGCTCGTCGGCCTAGCGTGGTTTGCGTTCATATCGTTGGCGCTTCTTGGCTTGCGGCAATCTCCCCGCATCGGAATTGCGTTCGCAGGGCTTGTTGTGTCTGGATGCTCGTCCACGATATTTGACTGGCCGGTATTATTCGACATGGCAGACTTCGGCGGGCTTGGCATCACAAACTGGATTTTGTCGTGGACGATGTTCTTGATGTTTGTCGGGATGGGGTGTTGGCTGATTTGGAAGGGGGTGTGGCAATTTGGCGGCGAAGGGTCTCGCACCCCTGCCAGAGCATCCGCTTCGCGGACAGCCTTCGGCTGGGGGATATGCCCTGCCATGCCAGCTGCTGTGGCGGTCGCCGCTATTGCAGTTTGTGCGGCATTGATGGTGCCTAAGTGCAATGCGCCAACTGTCCACGACGGATATGTTTTCCGCGGTGAAGCGCCTCGAACGCTTGCGCTGTACGACGATGGATGGCGGCTGAGGACGGTTCTGCCGCGTGTTGGCGGCGCTGCGGTGCTGCCGATACACGCGGTTTCGCGCTTCCCACATGACTTCGACATGTCCGGCGTCGGCAAGGTGATGCTGTTCGGCAACTGCCGCGAGTGGGCGCATCTGGTGAAAGGCGTTCCTGTAGTATGCGCGGAAGACTGACATTTGCCGCGTTGGCGCTTGCCTCTACTCTCCACGCCTTTGCGGTGGAGCCTGTGATAGGCAGCATCGAAATCCGCACCCGTGCGCCGAACAATCCGTCCGTCAAGGTCTGGTACCGCGTGCCGCGCAACTACGATCCACAGAGAAGTCTGCGCTATCGTGTGCTTGTTCTTTTTGGCGGGCGCAACAGTGACGGTCGCCCGGAGGTGTCGGGCAAGCTCGGCTGGACGGAGTGGGCCGACTTAAACGGTATATTCCTCGTTTCACCGACGCTGAAGGACGACAACTACTGGGAGCCAGCGAAGTGGTCTGGGCGAGCCTTGCTTGATGCGCTTAGTACGCTCGCCGCCCGGTATCGCATAGCGACGACGGGGCTTCTGTTCTACGGCTATTCTGCCGGCAGCCAGGCGAGCAACCTCTTTCCGGCATGGCGTCCAGATATCTGCCGCGCATACGTAAGCCATGCCTGCGGAGTGTTCCACAAGCCGTCCGCCAGGATGAGGGATGTCGCGGGGCTTGTCACATGCGGCGACGCCGACACCGCGCGCTACGTGCTTAGCCGCGAGTTCGTAGGCAAGTACCGTTCGCTTGGAATGCCCGTTGTGTGGAAGTCCTTCCCGAACCATCCGCACGACGTGCCACCCGGCTCAATCCGTCTTGCCAAGGAGTTCCTTGCACACTATCACTGGTCTCATCCCGAAGATCTCGGTGGTTCTCAGCAACGGACGAAATCAGCGATCTTCGTCGGCGATGACGCTGACGGGGTGTACTATCGCGCCGAAAGTTCGGAAGCCGCTGATGTCATGTCCGAAGACAGGGTTTTGCTTCCCTCGGAGTCGGTCTCTGCGGCGTGGGGCTTGCCGGGGCGCACTTCGCCGCGCGTGGAAAGTTCGGCGCGGACGGCGAAAGAGACGATTGACGGTGTCGAAGTGGTCTATGTCGTCCCGGATGGCGTACGGAATGACTCTCGCATCCTGGTGTTGTTTGGCGGTCGCGGCTGGCCGGGTGAGAAGTCGATTGCGGAGCTGGGCTTCAAGGAGTGGGCGATTGCCCGCAACTGGTGCATCGTCGCGCCGTCGTTCTCGAAGTGCGAATACTGGGAGCCACAAAGCGGGTCTGCCGCAGTGGTTGCCGCTGCCGTGGATTCTCTGCGCGCGAAACATTCTCTGCGACCGTTGCCGGTGTTCCTTTTCGGCTACTCTGCCGGAGGTCAGCTTGTCGCCTTGCTGCAGGACCACAATCCATCTCTTGTCGCGGCATGGGCCGTCTATGGCTGCGGCTTGTACCCCGACGCGCCAAAGGCCAGGGCGCCGGGATTCGTCGCCTGCGGCATGGACGACGCTGAGCGTCTGCGCATCAGCCGCGATTTCGCCTATCGATATCGAGAGGCAGGCGGGCTCCTTCTCTGGAAGCCCGTCAAGGCGGGGCATGAGTTGAATTCAAATGCGCTTGCCTTGTCGCACGAGTTCTTTACAGCGGTCGCGCATGGCGCACCATGCTCGCTTTGGGGCGAAGACGACACGCGGCAGATCAAGCCTTGCGACCGCATTGACGCCGAGTTCCGCAACCCGCTCTACAATTCTGCTGTCGCCGATCTCTGGCGCAGATGAGCTGCCGCGCATTCTCCGACAGATTCCCCTGAAATTTCGCTTGCGAGGGTCCGTAAAATTTTTTTTCGGATTTAAACTTAATTTGAACTTCGTTTGGTACAATACCACGGAACCAACACAAAGGAGGTAAACGAATGAAGAAATTGATGATGCTTACGGGCGGATTCTCTGTAACTGTGCGGAGAACACCGCGTCTCTGTGGATTAACAAGTGAGAGTGATTTTAAAGAGTTGAGGATTTAAGGTAGGGTCTTAAGGTTTATGTGGTAAAACAACTTTGAGTTGCTAGCGATGAATCTTCGAAGTGAGTAGATCACAAAGTAACAGGAGGCATGTATGAATGAACCGCACTTTGATTGGATAAAAGATGTTCCAGAATGGGGTACTTTTATTGGGACAATTTTAATATCATTCTTAGCGATGTTTTCGAATCGGTTAAAGAACTGGTTTTGTCGACCTAAGTTAAAATTCCAGATTGACAATACACGTAAGTATTGTGCTTTTGTAGAGGATGATCCAGTGGTTAACGAAGTGGATGCCACACAAGGAGATTCTGACTTTGTGTGGTGTTTGGAGGTGTGTAATAGAGGACGGCAAGTCGCCAAGAACTGTCGTGTACAGTGCGATAAAGTGTATGAGGAAAGCGATGGAGGTGGGAAATTCATGCTAAAACGGGAATTTATCTCACAGGGATTCTTTTGGCAGACGGGGACTCAGATGGAAGATGTTGTTCCTGGCAAGCCTTCATGGAGTCGTTTGTTCATTCTCTCTCGGGTAAGCAATCAGGGCAAAGATCTGGAAAGAGCGCCTGAGCAAAAGGTTCCTGTGGTCGCTTTGCATTTATATCTTGGTGTAGAGCGTGGAATTAAGGGGTGTTATGTCTCTTTGCGGAATAAGGGAAAGAATACGTTTCTGCTCCCAATCAAGGTGTACTATGACGGTTTGAATTCCGCATATTGTCAGTGGATAAAAGTTCATTGGACGGATGGTGATTCCAGTCCCTCTTCTACTAACTTTTCAATTGAGAAGTTGTCTGAGAAAGAAGCAAAAGCAATAATTGTGCAATAAACGGGAGGTGTTATATGTATCTGTATTTGGTCTCATATGACTTAAAGGTTCCGGGGAGAAATTATGAAGGTGTGATTTCGGTGTTAAAAAGTTCGCTGGCATGGTGGCACTACCTTGAAAGCACTTGGATAATTCGCACCAATCTTACAATTGACGAATGGAATAATAAACTGCTTTCGCAGATGGATAAAAATGATTCATTGTTAATAATCGATGTGACAGGCAAGCCTCGCAATGGTTGGTTGAACAAGAAAGCGTGGGAATGGTTAAGGGCTCAGAATGAAATTGTAAGCGCCGCAAGACCATGAACTACGTCAAATAACCCTGAGTCTCAAGTTTATGTAACTCCTGAAACCTGTATTTCGTTGTGGATCAATTGTCGATTTCTATAATTGTATTGCTTTGCTCGTCCGCTGCGGCGTCATTGGGCGCGGCGGACGACCTCGGCTATTCGCCTGACGGCGGGCTCGTCTCGTTCGGCGAGTTCGACTACGTCTACGACTCGGCGAGTCGGCTGACGGAGGTGTGGTCGAACGGCGCGCGGGTCGTTGAGAACGAGTACGACGCATTCGGGCGGCGCGTCGTCAAGCGCACCCCCGAGGCGACGCACACGTTCGTGTACGACGGGTGGCTGCTCGTCGTAGAGCGCGTCGAGCGCAGCAGCGGAATCCTCGAGCAGATCGACTACTGGTGGGGCAAGGACCTGTCGGGTAAGCTTGACGGAGCAGGCGGGATCGGCGGCCTCTTGTACATCAGAAAGAACGGCTGCGACATCTATGTGCCGCTCTACGACGGACACGGCAATGTGGTCCAGTACGTTGACAAACAGGGGTCAATTGTGGCATCATACGCGTATGACGCATTCGGCAACACCATACAGAAGAGCGGCGTGAAGGCCGACGAGCTAAAGATGCGCTTCTCGACGAAGTACTCCGACGACGAGTCGGGGCTCTACTACTTCGGCCGCCGCTTCTACTCGCCGCGCATCGCCCGCTGGCTCTCCCGCGACCCGATAGAGGAAGACGGCGGGCTGAATCTATATGTGTTCTGTGGGAACAATTCTCTTCTATACTACGACAAAGATGGATGTGCATATTTCGCCAAGCGCAGACTTTCTGCATTGCCGTGGCGAATTGAGGCAAGGGATATCCCCAGTGGTTTCCCGATGTTAACTTCACTCGGTGACGGTCTCGCTGACTGGTTGAACATTGAACTTCAGCACGAGCAGTTGTTCATGGAAGATGGGCGGACTTATGGATGGGACAGTCGCATGAAGTACATGCGTGACGAGAAGTTTTCCAATGGATATGTGCGAACGGATCCTAAGACATACGATGACTGCATAATGGATGAGGCTATAAAGCGAGTAAAACCCACTCATTACCAGTTGACATGGTTTGGGTCAAACAGCAAATACAATTGTCAGGATTATGCTGCGGCGTTGAGACGTGAATATCGTGTGTTGGAAAGGGATAAGAAGGTCAAGTGCAAATGCAGGAAAGGGCATAGGCGACGGTAATGGGAAAGACCTTCAGGAAGTCAACGCGACTGGCCTCGCTAATGCTTGTCGTGGCTGTTTTTGCGTTGTTTGTCAACGACGTTCGTCTTTTATATACCACAGGCCGTACGGTTGTGCCTTGGTTTGGCGTCTTGGTTGGATTCATCAATCCACCCGCAGACTACTTTGAGCCGCGCGCGGAAGTGGAAGTGCGACCTGGTCAGACAAAGTATTTTATTGAATGCAGTCATAAATATTATGGAGGATATTCAGTCGAATTCAATTTCCCAGGGAAGATGGATATTACCGAGAGCATGGAGACCGGCATGTCGTTTCGCTGTTCCTTCCGAGATTCGGCAGGCTGCGTATTGCAAACTAATACTATTGATAATTTTGTTGCCTACAGTGACGGACGGGGATTTATTGGCGGGTCGATTGCTAAATATGAGGTTCCCAAAAACTTGCCAATTGACGATAAATTGACCTTATGTGTGGAAGTTGATGGAAGCTCGCGGCGCAAATTTCTTTGCAATCATCCCATGGCGACACTTTCCGTCGTGAAAACATCGGACGAATGAAGGTTCTCTGTGCCGGTCTTTCGTTCAAGAAGAGATAGGAGGTTTTGCCCATGAGGAACAGTTTTGTCATTTTCGCTTGGTCATTATAACGGCCATATTTGCCATCTGTGGCTGCAGCGAATCCATCACCCCAATAGATTTGTCATGCCCGCTGTCAAACAGTGGATTTGGCCCCTATCATTTGGAACGGCGAAAATACAGATACCAACGACCTTGGCTCTGCTAAAATGCGGCATTATTCGCGTGATTGTACTGTGTAAATGTCATTGACTCTTGAAAATGTGCGATTTGTGCATATCATATATCCTTGAAAATGTGCGACTAATGCTTGTACTGTACGCTTGAAAATGTGCGACTGACTATTGACCGCATGGTTCGGATTATGATAAAATGCGAATGTTTTTCAAGGAGAAGACAGAGAAAACAGCATGAAAAGAAAAATCTATGACAAACTTCTTGAATGGAAGGTTAAAAGCAACGGATCGACTGCTCTTCTGATTGATGGTGCCCGTCGTGTCGGGAAAAGCTACATTGTCGAAGAGTTTGCCAAAAGGGAGTACGCAAGCTATGTGCTTGTTGATTTCAGCAAGGCGCAATCCAAACTGAAGCGCATCTTCAACGAATACCTCGACGACCTTGATACGTTCTTCCTCTATTTTGAACGCATAACCCATGCTCGGCTCGTCAAGGGGAATTCACTTGTCATTTTCGACGAGGTCCAGAAATTTCCCAGGGCGCGCGAGGCAATCAAGCACCTTGTTGCGGATGGACGCTACCATTATATGGAAACTGGTTCTTTGATATCGATAAACAAGAATGTCAAGGACATCCTCATCCCAAGCGAAGAACATCGGATACCCTTGTATCCAATGGACTTTGAGGAATTTCTCTGGGCGATGGGGGATACGGCGACTATGCCGCTCGTGCAGAAGTGCTTTTTGGACATGAAGCCGATTGGCGAGGATGTGCATCGCCAGATAATGGATGTTTTTAGACAATACATGGTTGTGGGCGGCATGCCACAGGCCGTCGCAAAGTTTGCCTCCACGCGCGATCTTGAAGCGGTGGATTCAGTGAAACGCGACATACTTGCGCTTTATCGTGCCGACATCCAGAAGTACGGCGGCGTTCTTCGCCATAAGGCGCTCTCCGTATTCAAGGCAATACCGTCCCAGCTCTCGCGGCACGAAAAACGCCTCATGCTTTCCGAGGTCAGGGAGGGAGGGCGAATGAGGGACTTTGAATCGACTTTCGACTGGCTCGAATCGGCAATGACCGTCAATGTGTGTCGCCGTGCGACTGAACCCAACGTCGGGCTGGAATTGGCATCGGACAGGCAATCTGTGAAATGTTACATGGGTGACACAGGGCTGTTGGTTAGCCATGCTTTTGGAGAAAATGAACTTGCCGCAAAGGATATTCACAACCGACTTCTGCTTGGCGACATCGAACTTAACGAAGGGATGGTGGTCGAAAACGTCGTGGCGCAGATGATTCGTGCTGTCGGGCACTCGCTCTACTTCTATTCGGATGCCGACAGGAAGTCCGCCAAAGACCGCATGGAGATAGACTTCCTCCTGGCGAAGTCTCGAACGGAGAGGAATTGCAATATATCTCCGATCGAGGTCAAGAGCGGCAAGCGCTATTCAATTGTTTCGCTGAACAAGTTCCGGGCGAAGTACAGGCGATTTCTTGATACGCCGTTTGTCTTGCACCCCAAAGATTTGAAAGCGGCGGATGGCGTGACGTATCTGCCGCTCTATATGACGCCATTGATTGTGACGCGGCGATAGTACGTCTTTGGGAGCTGATAGCTTTTGTTCACAGCTACTACCATTGCCAAAGATTTGAACTTAATTTGAACTTCGTTTGCTATACTTCGTGCGCATCCCCGACGATGGGCGTTGGGGAGTTGTACTGGAGGGAGATTTGGAGGTTCAATCTTGAAGATCGGTTTGTTTGCTGTGGCTGTCGCCGCCATTGCCGGCGATGCGGCGGCTGGCGACGCGGTCGGCTGGATGCGCGTCTCGGTTCCGTCGAACGATGTCGCTGGGGTGATCCTGCCTTTTTCGCCCATTGCCGGGGCGGGCGTCGGGTCGCTCCTCTTCGGGCCGTTCGTCGGCGACGGCGGCGAGGCCTCCGACAGGCTTGTTGTCGCAGTCATGCCGGACGGCGCGCAGACCAGCCTCGTCTATTCTGCTGGCGGATGGCTGGATCCTGCGATTGGCGCGGCGTCTCCTGCGTCGGCGAGTCCCGGCGATGCGCTTGTCCTCGACCCGTATGGCGTCGAGCCGTTTGACTTCTACATCGCGGGGCGGTTTGCGATGCCGGGGTTTGCCGGGCTCGCATGGCCGCGCTTCGCCGGAATTGACGTCGACTGGACGAACTCCGCTGCGCGGCTTACTGTCGAGACAGGCGGTGTTCCGACGGACCTTTTGTCGTCCGACGACGCAGACATGGCGTCTGGGCAGTCCTCTTGGCGGTTCCTGTCCAGACTGCCTGCCGCAGACTCCGCCGCCGAGTGGAACGACCAGTTCGGCGCGGTCGCTCCGTCCAACTGCCTCTATCTCGTCTCTGACGCGGCGCGCGACGCAGACGGCGACGGGATCCCTGACGATGTCGAACGGCTAGTCCACGGAACATCCCCGCTTCTGGCGGACACTGACGGCGACGGGGTTCCCGACGGGCTGGAGATTGCATGGGGCATGGATCCGCTGGTAGGCGGAGGCTTCGGGCTCTGGCGGTTCCACGAGCCGTTCGAGCTGCCGGACGTGAGGCTGGGCGAGCTTTCAGGGCAGCGCGGCTGGCGCGTCGACAACGTCGCCGCCGCAGTCGTCCAGACTAGAACGGCCCGCTCCGGGCGCGCCGCGCTGCGTCTGACGGCCGTAGAGGACGGCGAAAGCGGCGGGATGGTCATGGTGGAGCGCGCGGTTACGAACGCAGGCGACGTCGTCTGGGTCGACTTCCACTGCGTGGCGTCCGCCAGGCGCGACGCGGACGTCCCCGACGTTGCTGGCGGCGTGAAGTTCTTCCTGTCGCAAGACGGACATCCCGCAATGCTCGACGGGGGCGTCTGCCTCACAAACGGCAGCGTGACGGCCACCATCGGCGAATGGACTCGCTTCACGGTCCGGCTCGACTACCAGGAGCGCCTCTGGGACCTCTACGTCGACGGGGTCGCCGCGGGGACCGGCCTTGCCATGGGGGCGACGGCGGGGGCGTTCCGCGGCCTTGGCGCGCATGGCGACGGCGAGACGTTCGTGGACGACGTCGCGGTGTCCGGGTCCCGTCCCCTCGGGCTCTCGTCGGACGGGGACGCGCTGCCGGACGAATGGGAGTTCAGGCATTTCGGCTCGCTCGACAGGGACGGGTCCGGCGACGCGGACGACGACGGGCTCTCGGACCTCGAGGAGTTCCGACGCCGCACGAACCCGCTCCTCGCGGACACCGACCGCGACGGCCTTTCCGACGCCGTCGAAGTGAACTTCTATGGCACATCGCCTTGCGACGCGGACACCGACCGCGACGGAGTGCCGGACGCGCAGGAGATCGCCTCGGGAACCGATCCGCTGTCGCCGTCCCCTGCGGGGGCTGGAGCGGTCGTGGAGTCGTTCGAGCTGCCGGAAGTGGCGCTCGGCGAGCTTGACGGGCAGAACGGCTGGACTGTCAACCGCCTTGGCTTGGCCGCAGTGCAGGAGAGCGTAGTACGGACCGGTGCGGCGGCCCTGAAGGTCACCGGGGCCGGGGACGGCGAGTCCGTCATGCTGTCGCATGCCGTCCCCGACTCGCCGCGGACGGTGTGGATAGACTTGTACAGCAAGGCGGACTCCGCGCTGCCTGACGGCGGCGCGGACGCGAACGGAGTCTTTTTCGACAGGGAGGGGCATCCGGCGGTATATGTCGACGGAGCCGTCGAGACGAACCGCCGTGTCAGGGTCGACCTGAAGGGCTGGGTGCGCACCACGGTCCGGATGGACTACCAGAGCCGCACGTGGGACGTGTATATCGGCGGAGTGGTCGTGTGGAAGGGGCTCCCTATGTCGGCATCGACGGGAGAGTCGTTCGAGGGCATCGGGTACGGCGGGGAGGGCTTGGCTGTGGTGGACGACGTCGCGTTGTCGCGGGCGAGGCCGCAGGGGCTTTCCTCGGACGGCGACGCCCTGCCCGACGAGTGGGAGCTGAGGCACTTCGGTACGCTGGAGCGTTCCGGGTTCGGCGACGCCGACCGCGACGGCCTGAGGGACTTGGACGAGTTCAAGGCGGGGACGGACCCCAATTCGTCCGACACCGACGGCGACGGGCTGCCCGACCGCTGGGAGGTGCGCTGCGGAACCAATCCGATCGCCCCTGACGATGCCAGCGCAGACCCGGACGAAGACGGGATGGACAACGCAACGGAATACGGGCTTGGCCTCGATCCTCTTCGCCCTGACGCCGACCCGCGCATTCCGCCGGAGGTGGCTGTTTCCACCGACCGCCCGTGGTATCTCGCTGGACAGACGGTCCATGTCGAAGCCTTTGCGGCGGATTTGGACGGCGAGGTCAGGGAGCTTACTGTCTATCGCGATGGGCTTGAGATAGCCCATGCGTTCGGTGGCCACGCAATCGCCTCCTACACGGCAGTCACGACGAATCTGGTAGAGGTGCTTGCGTCTGACGACTCCGGCAAGTCCGCCCTTGCGCGGCTGGAGGTGCCGGTCTTCGCCGCGGACGATGATTCCGACGGCGACGGCCTCTCGAACGCCGAGGAGCAGGCGCTCGGCACCGACCCCAATTCGCCAGACACCGACGGAGACGGCATGCCCGACAAGTGGGAGTACATGAACGGCACGAACCCTGCCGTCGCCGACGCATCGGCGGACCCTGACGGCGACGGACTCTACAACATCGAGGAGTTCCTCCACGGCACCGACCCGCATCTCGCCGACACAGACGGCGACGGTTGTCCCGATGAACAGGAGGTCTGGAATGTCAGGAGCGATCCTCTTGTTGCGGACATATTCTGGGCAACGCCGATGGATTGCTCGGGGTCTTTCCCTGCGGATGCCGCAACGGCAATGACTGGAACGTGGCGTGAAGATGGCGACGGATCCATGTATGCGGCGGAGCGGGCCGGGTCGCTGACGTGGCGGCTGTCGGTCCCGGAAGGGGGCGCCGACGCACTGGCGGTGCGGATAGAGCAGCACGAGTTCTTCTCCCGGGTTTCGGATTTCGACCTGTCGCTTCTTGTGGACGGCGTGGAAGTGGCGCGGCTCCTTGCCTCCGCTCCCCACGGCGCCGGCGGGACGGCGTTCTTCTTCCTCCCCGCGCTGTCTCCGGGCGAGCATGACTTCAGGATGGTGTGGCGCAACTGGGCCGTGAACACGTTCCTGTCCGTCAAAGACCTGCGCTTCGTCATGTTCGACGGGCCGGACGCCGACGGAAACGGGGTCGCGGACTGGCGCGACAGCCGCGGCCGCGCGATTTCCGGCTTCGACGAACCCCCGGTTGAGAGCCTCGTGTCCCCGCTTTGCGTGGAGGGCCATGCGGCATGGCGCGACGTGCTGGAGGTGGAGGCGAGATACGCAGACACCAATGCGTTCTTTGCTGCGGTCAGAACCATCGGAGATTCGTTCTACGCCGATGTGCATCTGGCGACCAATGGAGCGACGGAAGTTGTGTTTGCCGACTGCGCTGCGACAGATTCTTTCGCAGTTGTCTGGAAAGACCTCGACGTGTTCGACGGCTCGTATTCTACGAACGCGTTGATGATTCGTGCGGGAGACTCGCTGAAGATAGCCGGATGCGGGAGCAGCGAAAGCATTGTCTCTGTTTCCGTCGCAAGCCCAAGCCATGGCGGCGATTGGAGTCCAGTCACAAATTGGACTCAGTTTGCATCAACTCCCTACTGCTTTGAAGATGAAGGCCTGTATCTCGTTTCCGTCTCCGCGACAAATCAGTCCTTTGGCGCCATTGAGGGATATGCCCATATAGAGGTCGTCAAGTCTCGCTTCCCCAAGCGCAATCCG
>Ga0310786_10004937_pt1 | contig 18320 bp, 18 predicted proteins | sample AusTroGonzalo_MG_FD_203881 | JGI IMG/M metagenome (GOLD analysis project Ga0310786, IMG submission 203881) | Bovine rumen microbial communities from tropical cattle in Woodstock, Queensland, Australia - Gonzalo_03 (v2) (version 2) | ecosystem: Host-associated > Mammals > Digestive system >... | reverse complement strand
GCTGGATCTTGCGCATACGCATGTGATTGGGCGTGATTTCCACCAGCTCATCTTCCTGGATATACTCGAGGGCTTCTTCCAGGGAGAATTTGATGGCCGGGGGAAGGGCGACCTTCTCGTCGGAGCCCGCTGCACGCACGTTGGTGAGCTTCTTCGTCTTGCAGATATTGATGTTCAGGTCACGGTCACGGGTGTGTTCACCGACGACCTGACCACCGTAAATCTCTTCACCGGGTTCCACGAAGAATCGGCCGCGGTCCAGGAGCTTGTTCATGGAGTAGGCGATGGCCTCGCCGGTTTCCAGGGACACGAGGGAACCGTTGGTACGCATCTCGATGTCTCCCTTGTAAGGCTGATAATCCTTGAAGCGGTGCGCCACGACGGCCTCGCCCTGCGTAGCGGTAAGGAGATTGGAACGCAGCCCCATGAGGCCACGGGTAGGAATCTCAAACTCCAGCAGCGTCCGGTCTCCGCGGGGTTCCATGCGGATGAGCGCGCCCTTGCGGCGGGTGGAAATCTCGATGGCGGCGCCGACGAACTGCTCCGGGACCTCGATGGAGAGTTCCTCGATAGGTTCGCAGCGCTGGCCGTTGATGGTCTTGTCCAGCACCTTGGGCTGGCCGACCTGCAGCTCGAAGCCCTCTCGGCGCATGGTTTCGATGAGCACGGACAGGTGCAGCACGCCTCGGCCATACACCATGAAGCTATCGGCATTCACGCCGGGCTTCACGCGCAGGGCCAGGTTCTTCTCCAGCTCTTTCTCCAGGCGGTCCTTGATGTGACGGGAGGTCACGAACTTACCGTCCTTGCCGAAGAAAGGCGAGTTGTTGATCATGAACAGCATGCTCATGGTAGGCTCGTCCACGGCGATGGGCGGGAGGGCCTCCGGGTTCTCGAAGTCTGCGATGGTGTCACCGATTTCGAAGCCTTCGACACCTACCACGGCGCAGATATCACCGCACTGGACCTCGTCCACGTTGGCCTTTCCCAGGCCTTCGAATACCATCAGCTGCTTGATCTTGCACTTTTCTACGATATCGTAACGTTTGCAAAGGCTTACGGGCATGCCGGTCTTGAGGGAACCGCGGGTAATGCGGCCCACGGCGATACGGCCGACATACGGGCTGAACTCAAGGGAAGAGACCAGCATCTGGGGGGTACCCTCTACCATCTTGGGAGCGGGAATCTCTTCGAGGATGGTATCCAGCAGGGCGGTGATGTCGTTGGTCGGCTTTTTCCAGTCGTAAGACATCCAGCCCTGTTTGGCGCTGCCGTAGATGGTCTTGAACTCCAGCTGATCCTCGTTGGCGCCCAGGTTGAACATGAGTTCGAATACCTCGTCCTGCACTTCGTCGGGACGGCAGTTGGGCTTGTCCACCTTATTGATCACGACGATGGGCTTTTTGCCCAGTTCGATGGCCTTGTTCAGAACGAAACGGGTCTGCGGCATGCAGCCTTCGAACGCATCCACCAGCAGAAGGACACCGTCGGCCATGTTGAGCACGCGCTCCACTTCTCCGCCGAAGTCACTGTGGCCTGGAGTATCGATGATGTTGATCTTCACGCCCTTGTAGGTTACGGACACATTCTTGGCCAGAATGGTGATACCACGCTCACGCTCAAGGTCGTTGTTGTCCAGAATCAGGTTGCCCAGGTCTTCCGGCTTGCGCACCAGGTTGGCCTGATAAATCATACGGTCAACCAGCGTGGTCTTACCATGGTCAACGTGCGCGATAATTGCGATATTTCTGATATCCTGCATAGTAGGTCTGTTTTCAAAATCAAAAAAGCAACTCGCTTAAAACGAGTTGCTTTTCGTGCGCGAAATCAGAGTCGAACTGACACGTCCTTTCGGACACTACCTCCTGAGAGTAGCGCGTCTACCAATTCCGCCATCCGCGCATCGTTTGGGACTGCAAAGATACTCACTTTTTTTGAATCTCCAAACTTTTATTTCCAAATTTTGTCAAATCGAAATCTGCAGCGGGAAGGAGCTTCCCCACCGCCCCAAAGTGAAGCGGATATCCGTGACGGAAAGGTTCACCTGCAGGGAGATATCCTCCAGCTGCGGGGCCTCCCAGTCGAAGGCCGCCTCCCGAAGACAGACGTCCAGCGGGAAGCTCCGCACCACCCCGTCCTCCAGCATGATGTCCAGCCAAAGCGGGTCCTCCGGGCGCTGCCGAGGCAGCCGGCAAAGGAAGTCCGGAGAAAGCACGCAGCGGAAATCCCCCGCCACGGGCTCGCCGCCGGGCAGAGACACCCCGCCCACGCAGCCGCGTACCGCAGCCGAAAAAGGCACTCTCCCCCCTGCCGCTCCCCCAAAACGCAGGGAGAGTGTGGAGAAGTGCCTGGTCATGAATGATGATAAGAAAAGATGGCCGATGTCCCCCGAGCAGTCCGCCGTCCCCGCATAGACGTAGAGCGGCGGGCACTGGGAGCCATACGGGATTCGCACCTGCCCGGACGCATCCGGGGCGGCGCCTGAAAGGGCCAGCACTGCCGCTTCAGGCCCTTTCTCCACCCGGACCAGCAGGGTTGTGTCGCAGGTGGCTTCCCCCGCCGGCGTGCCGTTCACATACAGCCGGACAGGGTATTCAGAGAGGTCCTTCATTTCCACATAGAGGGCGCAGGGGCAAGCCCGCCTGTCTTCCAGGACAGCACTACAGGACGCAACAATCGATAGGGATAGAAAGGCGAAGAAAAGCCGCCCCGCACACTCCACGTTCATAAGGACTAATTATCAAAGTAACTGAAAGTCTGGTTAATCACCTTCTCCATGCTGGGATTCTGGGCGATGAGCTCGTCCCGCAGGTCGTCCAGGCTGGTCACCGAAGGCCGCAGGCTGCGGAAGATGTGACCGCGGGACATGCCGCGCTCATACAAGTAGGTGAAGATGTCGGGCTGGAACCAGTAGCGGTTGCCAAAGGATGCCATGGTGCCGCCGTAACGGTCCTTATACATCGTCTCCTCCAGGAAGTAGGCCCACATCTCACCAATCCGGCACTGCCCCGCTCCCTCCTTGTTGCCGCTGCCGTAAGGCTGGCCGCCCTCCAGGATAAAGGAAAGTACTACATATTTAATATAAGGGTCCCAGAACTCGTTCCCTACCTTGGCGTAGTGGCTGGCATGCGCCAGTTCGTGCATGGTAGCCTTGTAAATCTGGGAATAATCCTTCTCCTTGGAGCCGATGGTCACATCCGGCAGGAACAGCTTGAGGAGCCACATGTATGAGCCCAGGTAGTCGTTCAGGGTGGAGCCGTCCAGATAGGCGCCGTGGTGCAGCATGCTGCAGGAAGAATCCCTGAGGCCGTTCAGGATCCAGATACGGAGGTCGGACGGGGGCTGGGTGATGTCAAGGTCGTCCCGGTTGCAGCGGGAATAGTAGTCGTAGGCCGCATTGTTCACCGTGCAGCGGCGGAACAGTGCGCCGTCCCCGTCCTTCACATGGAAGTCGATGCCCTCCGGGGAGCCCTTACCGAGGGTGCTCACGGAAGCCGGAATGAGGATGAGATTAAAGCCGATGTTGAACCCCTTCTCGTTCTTGAACACCAGGCGATAGCGGGGCTTGCTGGAGAAGGACTTCCCCATCTTATAATAGCCGTCGCGGTCTGTATAAGTGGTGCCGATTTTCACAAAGACATTGCACGCCACCATGACACCCGACACGCCGAAAGGCTGGCCATTGCCGAACTTCGGATCCTCAATGGTAATACGGCCCTCCGGGCAGGCGGAACCGCCCTTGGTCACAGCGGCGGGTTCCCACAGATCCTCGTTGCCGGTGAGACGGAAGGCTTCCTCCTCCACCGCGCTCCAGTCTACGCCGTCAATGGCTTTGGATTCCGGCAGATGCTCGGACAGGAAGCATTCGTCCAGAATCTGGAACTGAACGTCGGCCGGGAAGGAGAAGTTCTTGGGCACCACGGCATACTGCCAGGTAATGGCATCTTCGGCCAGGGAAGGGTCCTGGTAGTAGTCTCCCTCCTTCGCAATGCTGTAGTCCATGGGGTGATCCATGAGGTAGAGCCCCTTGTCCTGGAGCAGACGCAGCTCGTCGTCGTCCTTCGGAAGGAAGCGCACATAGTAGTCGGTGGCCGACAGTTCCACACGCCCCGCCTTGGTGGGATACACCTTGGTGAGGGCCTCCTGCATATTGGCCACGGTGTAAGGGTCGTCCAGCTTGTCTCCCAGCTGAATCATGTCATGATAGATTTCCCCTTCGGGAGCCCGGGGATTGTCCTCCTCAAAGGAGGTCTTGTCGCAGGCTGCCAGCAGCAGCACGGCAGAAATGAACCATAGTTTTCTCATAAGGCTTTGTTTCTTATTTGCTGCAAAGCTGAGAAAACTTATCCGTTTCACGCGATGGTGAAACGTTTAACTGCAAAATCAGCCCCACACGCACGCCGGAGGCCGATTTCGGGACATCTTGAAACGGATAATTGCAGCAAAACGCTTCAAAAAAGACATAAAAATGGCCTCCCACGCATGTGAGAGGCCGATTACCCGTTTCAAAAATTACTGATCGATTACACTAAAAATGGGTAACTGTCGTCTGGGCCACAGCGGAAAGCAGCTTGTTAGCCAGGGAAGATACGCCGAAGCGGAAGTACTGCTTGTTCAGCCACTCCTCTCCCAGGATGGTCTTTACGATGGTCCAGTAGCACACGGCATCCAGGGCGCTCGATACACCGCCGGCCGGCTTGAAGCCCACCTTGCGGCCCGTGGCCTCGTAGTATTTCTTGATGCACTCGCACATCACATAGGCGGCCTGCGGCGTAGCGTTCACCTTGACCTTGCCCGTGGAAGTCTTGATAAAATCGGCCCCATTTTCCATGGCCAGGAAGGAGGCGTCGGCAATGGCCTGGGCGCCGGGCAGCAGGCCGGTTTCCAGGATGACCTTCAGGATAACGGGACGGCCCAGCTCCTTGGAGAGCTGCTTGATGAGCTCGCTCACGGCCTTGATTTCGCCGCCGGCGGTCTCGTAGTCCCCTACCAGGAAACTGTTCAGGGCCAGTACGATGTCGATTTCATCGGCCCCGCAACGCACGGCGAGCTCGACTTCTTTCAGTTTTACTTCCAGGAAGCTCTGCGACGTAGGGAAGCAGGCGGCCACGCAGGTGACATGCACTTCCTTGGTGGCGCGGGTTTCCGCTACGACAGAGGCGAAATTGGGATAAACGCAGCAGGATGCGGGAAGCGGGAAATCCGGAAAGGCCTGGGGAAGGGCATTCACCTTCTCTACCATTGCTTTCACGGAAGCCGGGGTGTCGTCGTTGGCCAGCGTGGTCTGATCCATCAGGCCGAAGCAGGCTTTGTAAACCTCAGGGGAGGCGCTGGCTTCCAGACCGGCAGCGATGAGCTCCAGTTTGTGGGCGATGGCCTCTTCATCCGGCGTGTAGCCGTATTTGCTTGCAATAGACATAAGCTTATCCTTTAATTTGAATAACAAATCCTTCATCAATGAGAGGCTGCACAAGCGTGCGCATTTCCTCTACAGTATATTTTTTAAGGCCGCTGAGCGGCGTTTCGCGGTCTATAGTATAAACCATAATCTCCCGCGGTTTCACTTTCCTCACAATATCCATCCAGCCTTCCACCCACTGCTCCGTAGCCCACTGCGGGCCGCGCAGGAACATGGTCTGCAGGACGAACTGCCCGTTGAAGCGTTCCAGGTTGGCCACTACGTCGGCCACATGATAGGAGCCAACAGGCCGGTTCACCAGGGCCACCTGCGCATCCGTGGGGGCGTCCAGCTTGAGGATGGCATTATCCACCCGCTGCAGAGCTTCAAAAACGCCGGGCTCACCGCAACGCGTGGCGTTGGAAAGGACGCTTACCTTCGCGGCGGGGTAATACCGGTCCCGCAGGGCAAGTGTGAGGCCGATGATCTCCGGGAAGGAGGGGTTCAGCGTGGGTTCTCCGTCCCCGGAGAAGGTGATGGAATCGATGGGGGTTCCACTGGCCACGCAGGCCTTCAGCTTGGTTTCCAGCGCACTACGCACGTCTTCCGCGGTGGGAAGGGTGGTGTCCGACAGGCCGTCTTTGTTCCAGCCGCACTCGCAGTACACGCAGTCAAAGTTACAAATTTTTCCTTTCTGCGGCAAAAGGTTGATGCCCAGCGAGCTCCCCAGCCGGCGGCTGAAGATAGGGCCGAAAACGGTGTCTTCCCTTAACATACGCGTACAGACTTGTGATTGAGAATGCGCACGACGCCGGGCTTTTTGCCGGGCTCCAGGGTACCCATCACGTCCTCCTTCCCAAGGAAACGGGCGCCATTGAGGCAGGCCCAGGTGAGGACTTCCTGCAGGGAAAGGCCGAAGGCCTCCTGGAGGCACTCCATTTCGGCCAGCATGTCCAGCTGGTCGTTGGAGGAGAGGGAATCTGTGCCGATACAGATGGGAATGCCGCTCTCCTTCATCACGGGGATGGGAGGCAGCATCTTGTGGATGAACAGGTTAGAGAGCGGGCACACGGCCAGGAAAGGCTGGGCCAGGGCCGCCTTGGCTGCCGCCGCACCTTCGGCGGTGAGGCAGCATTCATGCACCAGCAGCACGTGGCCCTGCACAGGGGTGGGCAGGCCGGCGGCCTTCAGGCGCATGAGGAAATATTCGAGGGACGAAGTGCCCGTGACGGGCGGGGTGGGGATGCCGTTGGCAACGCGGTTGTCCCACATGGGACCGCGGCCATACATCATCATCTCCTCCTCTTCGTCGGATTCTTCACTGTGGAAGGAAAGGAAACCGTCTTCCAATCCGGCGGCCGACGAGGCGCTCACCAGCTCCGGGCTCATGGTGTAGCAGGAGTGCGGGGTGGGGGCGGCATCCAGGCCGATGGCATGGGCCTGCTCCTGCAGGCCGCAGACGTAGCGCATGACATCGTCGCATTCGGACGGCTGCGCGCCGAACACCTCCAGGAAGGTGCGGGTGTACATCGGGTGGGCGGCCTTCGCGGGGAAGGAATCGGCACAATTGGAAATATCGGCCATCGCCTGCACACCCTGCGCCCACATACTGTCCATCGCCTCTTTCAGCGCGCGCTGCTTGTCCTCCATGGAGGACGTGTCCCGCAGGGCGTTGATCTGGTCGATGAAGCCTGCCATGCCGGTTCCTTTGCGGAAGAGGCCCTTCATGTAGGAGAGCTCCACGTGGCAGTGGGCGTTGACAAAGCCCGGGCACAGCACCCCTTCTTCCACCTTTTCGGTGGCGGGGCACTCGCCGGCGCGGACGATGGTGCCGTCCTCCTCCACTTCCACGAAGGCGTGGTGGAGCGGCTCGCCCGTCAGGGTATATATGGTTTCGGCGGTAAAACGCTTCATAACGAATCTACGGGATGATGGAACCACACGGAGTCGGCGTCGAAGCGCACGTGCAGGGAATCCACGGCACGCATGCGCGGGTGCGGCAGCGTGGTGTCAGGGAGCTGCTTGTAAATGCGCATGAAACGGGCCTGCCACTGTTCGAAGTCAATTTGCTCGGTAACTTCCTTCGATTCCTTTTCCAGCCGTTCGGCCACTTTCCCCATGATCTTTTCCATGCGGGCGGGGTCCGAGATGTAGTACTCCAGGCTGTAGAGGAAGTCGTCGGTGTCGTAGCCATAGGCTTCGAAGATGCCTTCGTAGACCAGGCAGGTGTCGGCCTGCTTTTTCAGCATGCGGTCCTGCTTGATCTGCTGGTCCTGCAGGAGGATGTCCGTCATAATCTGCTCCATGTCGCCGCGGGAAATCTTCCGGGGACCGCAGGAGGCCACCAGAACAAGCACCAGGACGATATGAAGCCACTTACGCATTAGCGGAGGATGGCGCCGAGTTCGCTCTTCAGCGCGTCGAGGACGCGGTTCATGGTGTTCTCTACGTCGGCGTCGGTGAGGGTGCGTTCCACATCCTGCAGCACGAAGTTCAGGGCGTACTGCTTCTTACCGAGGAGGATCTTCTCACCGCGGTAGACGTCGAAGAGGGTGACGTTCTTGATGAGCTTCTTTCCGGCGCGGAGGGCGCACTTGCGGACATCGGCGTAAGATACTTTCTCGTCCAGGAGGAGGGCCAGGTCGCGGCGCACTTCGGGGAACTTGGGCAGCTCCTTGAAGGAGAACTTGTCGCGCTTGATGAGGCTGAACAGGACTTCCCAGTTAATCTCGGCGGCGAAGACGGGCTGCTTCACGCCCAGGCGCTTGCACAGCACGGGGTTCACCGTACCCAGGGTAGCCAGGAGCACGGGCTCCTTGCCGGCCAGGCTGTAGGTGATACCTTCGGAGAAGAGGTCGGCGGGAGCGGTGCCCATGATGAGCGTGTTCACGTCGATGCGGTAGCGGGCCATGAGGGCCTCTACATAACCCTTGAGCTGGAAGAAGTTGGACTTGGCAGCGGGGTTACGCCACACTTTCTCCGGGGTGCCGCTGAGGAAGAGGGAGAAGCAGCGGTGCTCCTCGTAGCCTTCCAGGGTTTCGCCGGACTTGCCGGGGAGACGGCGGTACACGGAACCGTACTCGAAGAACTTGAGGGAGGTAGCCTGACGGTTCAGGTTGTAGGCAACCACCTCCAGGCCGTTCAGCAGCAGGGTCTGACGCATGACGTTCAGGTCGCTGGAGAGCGGGTTCACAATGTGCACGCAGGCTTCGGAGGGGAAGGTTTCCAGCTGCGTATAGTAATCCTCCTTGGTGAGGGAGTTGTTCATGGTCTCTACGAAGCCGTTGGCAGCCAGCCAGTTGGAGATGGCGTTGCGGGTGGCTTCGGGATCCGGCTGCTGAGAGGGGTTCACGCTCATGCGCAGGTTCTGCGGCAGCTCGATGTTGTTGTAACCGTAGATGCGGAGGATTTCCTCCACTACGTCGCACTCGCGGGTAACATCCACCATGTAGGTAGGAGCGGCCACGAGGGCACCGTCGGCGGTTTTCTTGACGAACTGGTAGTTCAGGCCTTCGAGGATCTTCTCGATGGTGGCGGCGCCGATTTCCTTGCCGATGAAGTGCTGGATGCGCTTGTAGTCCAGCTGGATCTGGGCGCGGCCGATGGGCTCGGGGTAAATCTCACGCACCTTGCCGATGACCTTGCCGCCGGCCACTTCCAGGATGAGGAGGGCGGCGCGCTTGGCGGCGTAGAGGGCAGCCTCGGGGTCTGCGCCACGCTCGAAGCGGAAGCTGGCGTCGGTGGAGAGGGTCTGGCTCTTGGCGGTCTTGCGGATGCTCCAGGGGTCGAAGTAGGCGCCCTCGATGAACACGTCCACGGTGCTGTCGGTTACGCCGGAATCCTCACCGCCGAATACACCGGCGATGCACATGGGGCCTTCTGCATCGGCAATCACCATATCGCAGGCGGCGAGCTTGCGCTCCATGCCGTCCAGCGTCTTGATGAGCTCGCCTTCTGCGGCACGGCGCACGATGACCTTGCCGCCACGGACCTTGGCTGCGTCGAAGGTGTGCAGGGGCTGGCCGGTCTCGAAGAGCACGAAGTTGGAGATATCCACCACGTTGTTGATGGGCTTAAGGCCGATGGAGAGCAGGCGCTCCTGCAGCCACTCGGGACTGGGGGCCACCTTGACGCCCTTCACGGTGATGCCGGTGTAGCGCGGGGCACCCTTGCTGTCCAGTACCTCGACGGGCATGGACTCGCCTTCGCCTTCCTTGAAGGCATCCACGGAGGGCAGGGTGAGCTCGCAGGGGATGTCGCGGCTCTTGAGATAGCCGTACAGGTCACGGGCTACGCCGATATGGGAAGCCGCATCAATGCGGTTGGCGGTGATTTCGTATTCAATGACGGCCTCGTCCTTGAGCTGAAGGTATTCCTTGGCAGGCGTGCCGATGACGGCGTTCTCCGGGAGAACCATGATGCCGTCGTGGCTGGCGCCGATACCCAGCTCGTCCTCGGCGCAGATCATGCCGAAGCTTTCCACACCGCGGATCTTGGACTTCTTGATCTTGAAGTCACCGGGAAGGACCGTGCCGATACGGGCAAAGAGCACCTTCTGGCCGGCGGCCACGTTGGGGGCGCCGCAGACAACCGTTACGGGCTGCTCCGGGGAGCCGTCGTTCACGGTGGTGATGTGCAGGTGGTCGCTGTCGGGGTGGGCTTCGCAGGTGAGAACCTGGGCCACGACAACGCCTGCCAGACCGCCGGGAATCACTTCCTGCATTTCCACGGAGTCTACTTCAATACCGATGGAAGTCATGGCCTCGGCCACCTGCTCGGGGGTGAGGTCACACTTCAAGTACTCTTTCAGCCAATTGTAAGATAATTTCATTTTACTGTATATCTTCGAGTTTAAACAAATCTTCTACAAATTCCTTTTTGTCGAAGACCTTCAGGTCTTCCACACCTTCGCCGATTCCCAGGAATTTGATGGGGAACTTGAACTGGTCTACGATGCCCACAACGACGCCGCCTTTGGCGCTGCCGTCCAGCTTGGTGACGGCGAGGGCGGTGACGTCCGTAGCGCGGGCGAATTCCTTCGCCTGCACAAAGGCGTTCTGGCCGGTGGAGCCGTCCAGCACCAGGAGTACCTCGTGCGGGCCGTCCGGGACAACGCGCTTGATGACGTTGCGGATCTTGGTGAGCTCGTTCATCAGGTCTACGCGGTTATGGAGACGGCCGGCGGTGTCGATCAGGACTACATCGGCCCCCTTGGCGACGGCGCTCTTCACGGTGTCGAAGGCGACGGCGGCGGGATCGGCCCCCATGGGCTGCTTGACGATGTCGGCGCCGGTGCGCTCGGCCCAGATGGTGAGCTGGTCCACGGCGGCGGCGCGGAAGGTGTCGGCCGCACCCACGACGACTTTCTTGCCCTGCCTGGCAAGCATGGCGGCGAGCTTGCCGATGGTGGTGGTCTTCCCTACCCCGTTCACGCCCACGACGAGGGCAACGTAGGGCTTCTTGGAAAAGTCGAACGGCTGCACGGGGGTGTCGGCCCCCATGAGGTTGGCAATCTCGTCGCGGATGATGGCGGTGAGCTCCACCATGTCCACGTATTTGTCTTTCTCTACGCGGTCTTCGATGTTCTCGATGACTTTGAGCGTGGTGTCTACGCCCATGTCGGAGGACAGCAGGGCTTCCTCCAGTGCATCCAGCACATCGTCGTCTACGCGGGACTTGCCGGTGATGGCCCGCCCCAGCTTCTGGAAGAAGTTGAGATTGGTTTTCTTAACGCCGTTTTGAAAAATTCCCATAGCTTACAAAGTTACTAATTTTTCCTCGAAGGCACAAAAAAACCGCCCCGGGAAATCGGGACGGTTTCTTAGCTGAGTAAGAAGATTATTTCTTGTTGAAGAAATCCTTCTCTTTACCCTCTTCGACGAGCTGCTCTACGAAGACGTAGGCACCGGTCTTGGGGCTCTTTTCCATACGGATGACCTTCACCATGTGCTTGGCACCAGCCTTAGCATCGAAGGTTGCAACTGCTTTCTTTGCCATAGTTCAAATCTTTATTTAATCTCACGGTGGAGGGTTACTTTCTTGAGGTACGGGTTGTACTTCATGCGCTCAAGACGGTCGGGGGTGTTCTTCTTATTCTTGGTGGTGATGTAACGGGACATGCCGGGAACACCGCTGGCTTTCTGCTCCGTGCACTCCAGGATGACCTGCACCCTGTTTCCTTTTGCTTTCTTTGCCATAATTCTTTAAGGATTAATAGGGTTAAACAAGGCTTACGTATCCTTTCTCCTGAGCGGCCTTCAGAGTAGCGTCGAGACCATTCTTCTCGATGATACGCATACCCTTGGTGGTCACTTTCAGGGTGACGAAACGCTGTTCGGCCTCCGACCAGAATTTCTTGGTCTTGAGGTTGAGGGAGAAGTCGCGCTTGGTGCGCAGCTTGGAATGGGCAACGTTGTTGCCGATCATTCTCTTCCTACCGGTTATCTGACAAACCTTAGACATAATATTTTACTTTTTTAATTGTTACTTTTTGTGGGTGGTTACAGGATCTTGAGGAACCGTTTCCACCGGATGCTTTTGGGGAAGCTTTTGCTTCCGTCTGTTGAAAGCCAAATGATGGCGGGTTTTCCGACAATGTGGTCTTCCGGGACGAATCCCCAGTAGCGGGAATCCAGGGAGTTATGCCGGTTATCGCCCATCATGAAGTAGTAGTCTTGCTTGAACGTGTACGTAGTGGCCGGTTCACCGTTGATGAGAATCTCATCGCCATTAACCTGGAGGGTGTTTTGCTCGAAGTCGCGGATGATGCGCTCGTAGAGCGGCAGGTTATCCGTATCCAGGGCAACGGTAGCACCCTTCTGAGGAACCCAAAGAGGGCCGAAGTAGTCGCAGGTCCAGCGGGTTTTCCCGGAGAACGGGAAGATGCCGGTATCCTGGCCGGTGGCGGGGAACTGCTCAAGATTGAGCGTTACGTCTGCCACGGAAGGGAGGGCTTTCACCTTTTCCAGCATTTCGCCCGTGAGCGGCATCATGGGATAACCGGGAAGACGGGAATCGAAATACAGTTCGGTGAGGTTCAGGCCCAGCTGCTCCAGCTTTAAGGGGTTGATCCGGGAACCGGTAGTGATTACCTGATATGTGAGCTGACGTCCGGGATAGTCGGGTTCCTTTACACCGTTCACCCATACAAGACCGTCTTTCACTACGAGCGTGTCGCCGGCAACGGCTACACAGCGTTTTACGTAGTGGTCCTTTTTGTCGGTGGGACGGACAATGACAGGGCCGAACTGGGCGATGGTCTTTTCCCTACCGTAGGTGCGCACCCAGGCGTAGTAATCGTCTGCGGGACGGCGGGTAAGGACAGTGTCACCGTTGGGGAATCCAAAAACCACGATGTCTCCCCGTTTTACCTCTCCGAAGCCCTTCAGACGGCGGTACTTGTTCTGGATGAGCGTGGAATACGACTCTCCTCCAAAGGCCCGGTTGTGGGTGAAGGGAATGGTGAGGGGCGTCTGGGGGACGCGCGGTCCGTAAGAAAGCTTGGATACGAAGAGATGGTCTCCCGTATACAGGGTGCTTTCCATGGACGAGGAAGGAATCTTGAAGGCCTGGAAGAAGAAAATATTGATGAAGGTAACTACGACAACGGCGAAGATGATAGCATCCAGCCAGTCCAGCCACACATTGTGCTTCTCACCGGGGGCATACTCTTTCTTCCAGAAGAGCCACTTCACCTTCTTGGTAATGTGAAGGTCGAAGATAATCCCCAGGCCCAGGAGCCACCAATAGTTTCCGAGCCAGATCACCCATGCAGTGTAAAGCACAGACCAGAGGCCCAGCTTAAACCACTTGTTTTGGATGATTTCCTTCCAGCTCACGGGGCAATAACTACTTTACAGATTTCACAATTGCCTCAAAAGCCTGAGGGTTGTTCATGGCAAGGTCGGCGAGAACTTTACGGTTGAGACCGATGTTCTGCTTGGCAAGACGGCCCATGAGCTGGGAGTAGGTGAGACCGTGCTGACGGGCGGCAGCGTTGATACGCTGGATCCACAGGGAGCGGAACTCACGCTTCTTGGCCTTGCGGTCGCGGTAGGCGTAGGTGAGACCTTTTTCGTAGGTGTTCTTTGCAACTGTCCACACATTCTTGCGGGACAGGAAGTTGCCGCGGGTTCTGGAGAGAATCTTCTTGCGGCGAGCCCGGGAGGCTACAGAATTAACTGATCTAGGCATTTTTTAATTCATTTTTGGAGGCAGTGGCGGTTTTGAGGCCAGCGCTTTAGACTGCGTTCCAGTTAAACAATAAGAGTTACAGGACCAGAAGTTCTTTTACGCGAGCGATGTCCACTTTCTCCAGAACGGCGAAGTGATCCAGGTTGCGTTTCTGTTTCTTGGTCTTCTTGGTGAGGATGTGGCTGTGATAAGCGTGCTTCCTCTTGATCTTTCCCGATCCGGTAAGCGTAAAGCGCTTTTTGGCACCGGAGTTGGTTTTAAGCTTTGCCATTGTGTTAAACAATTATTAATTATACATTAAAGCGTCATTCCCGGCTTGACCGGGAATCTCGGCCTTATTTCTTCTTAATAGGAGCAATCATCATGCCCATGCGCTTGCCTTCGAGGACCGGCATGCTCTCTGCGCGGCCATATTCTTCCAGCTCTACGGCGAAACGCAGCAACTGCTTTTCTCCCTGCTGGGCGAACTGAATGGAGCGGCCACGGAAGAAGATGGAGGCTTTCACCTTCGAACCTTCCTGGAGGAACTCCTGGGCGTGCTTGAGCTTGAACTGGAAGTCGTGTTCGTCCGTGTTGGGGCCAAAACGGATTTCCTTGATCACGATCTTGGCGGCGTTGGCTTTCATCTCCTTGGCACGCTTGCGCTGCTGATAGAGATACTTCTGGTAATCCAGAATCTTGCACACGGGCGGATCTGCCTTGCCACTGATCTCAACCAAGTCCAGCTCCATCTCGTCGGCCAGGGCCAGGGCCTTGCTGAAGGGATAAATACCCTGCTCGGGGATGTTGTCACCGACCAGACGGACCTCAGAGGCGGTTATTTCACGGTTAATCCGAAGGGCGTTTTCGTCCTTCTGGCTAGCCTGAGCCTGCTGGGGCTTCTTCTTGAGACCCGCGGGTCTCGGTTTAAAAGGCGTTGCGATAGTAGTGCTCCTTTAAAATGTTAAACTTACTGGGCCAGTTCTTCTGCCACAGCAGCGCGGACATAATCCACAAACTGAGGCACGCTCATGGAACCCTGGTCCTCGGCTCCACGGCGTACAGACACGGATTGTTCGGCCTGTTCTTTCTCGCCGACAATCACCAGAAGCGGAACGCGCATAAGGGAAGTCTCACGGATTCTCTTACCAAGCGTCTCGTTTCTGTCGTCTACAGAGGCGCGAATTTCGGAATTATTTAGCAGATTTACAACTTTTTTCGCATAATCTGCATATTTTTCGCTCACAGGCAGCACTTTAACCTGGTCGGGGTGCAGCCAGAGCGGCAGGTGACCGGCGGTGTGCTCGAGCAGCACGGCGACGAATCTTTCCAGCGAACCGAAGGGTGCGCGGTGGATCATCACAGGGCGCTTGCGGCTGCCGTCGGAGTCCACGTATTCGAGTTCAAAGCGCTCGGGCAGGTTGTAGTCTACCTGGATGGTACCCAGCTGCCAGCTGCGGCCGATGGCATCCTTCACCATGAAGTCCAGCTTAGGACCGTAGAAAGCGGCCTCGCCGGTCTCCACTACGTAAGGCAGGCCCTTCTTCTTGGCGGCATCGATGATGCCCTGTTCGGCCTTGTTCCAGTTTTCCTCGGAACCGATGTACTTGGAGGGGTTCTTCGGGTCGCGCAGGGAAACCTGGGCGGTGAACTTGTCGAACTTGAGGGTCTTGAACACGTAGAGGATGAGGTCGATTACCTTCTCGAATTCCTCCTGGAGCTGGTCCTGGCGGCAGAAGAGGTGGGCGTCGTCCTGGGTGAAGCTGCGCACACGGGTGAGGCCGTGGAGCTCACCGCTCTGCTCGTAACGGTACACGGTACCGAACTCTGCGAAGCGCAGGGGCAGGTCACGGTAAGAGCGCGGGGCGCTGCGGAAGATTTCGCAGTGGTGCGGGCAGTTCATGGGTTTGAGCAGGTACTCTTCGCCCTCCTGCGGAGTGTGGATGGGCTGGAAGGAGTCCTTACCGTATTTTGCATAGTGACCGGAGGTCACGTAAAGGTCTTTTGCGCCGATATGGGGCGTCACAACGGGCAGGTAGCCGTATTCGGCCTGCTTCTTGGCAAGGAAGCTCTGCAGGGTGTTGCGCAAAGCGGCACCGCGGGGCAGCCACAGGGGCAGACCGGAACCGACACGCTGGGAGAAGGTGAAGAGTTCCATCTCCTTGCCGATTTTACGGTGGTCACGCTTCTTGGCTTCCTCGAGCACCACGAGATACTCGTCCAGGAGGCTCTTCTTGGGGAAGGTGATACCGTAGATACGGGTGAGCTGCTGACGGTTTTCGTCACCGCGCCAGTAAGCACCGGCCAGGGAGAGCACCTTCACGGCCTTGATGACCTCGGTGTTCTTCAGGTGAGGTCCGCGGCAGAGGTCCGTGAACTGACCGTTGGTATAATAGGTAATAGTACCGTCCTCGAGTTCGGAGATGAGCTCCTGCTTGTATTCGTCGCCTTTCTCCTTGAAGTATTTGAGGGCATCGGCCTTGGACACTTCGATGCGGCAGAACTCCTGCTTCTGGCGGGCGAACTCGAGCATCTTGTCTTCGATGGCCTTGAAGTCACTGTCGGTGAGGGTGCGGCCGCCGAAGTCTACGTCGTAGTAGAAGCCGTTCTCAATGGCGGGGCCGATACCGAACTTAACACCCGGGTAGAGGGCCTCGAGGGCCTCGGCCATCAGGTGGGAAGAGCTGTGCCAGAATACTTTCTTAGCTTCGTCGTCCTCCCATTTCAGGAGGCGGAGTTCCACGTCCTCGTTGATGGGACGGGTAAGGTCGATGGTGGTTCCCTTGGAGGTCTCGGGTTCGTCGGGGCGTTTGATGTTTACAGCCAGTACCTGCTCAGCTAAACGAGGGCTGATGCTCATGGCAATGTCGTAACCGCTTACGCCGGCCTCATACTGCCGGACGCTTCCATCGGGGAACGTAATGTTAATCATAGGTCTCTTTTTGAGTTTATTACTTACAATGTCTTTCACTCGCTATTACAAAATAGCCTGCAAAGTTACGAATTTATAGGCACAAAAAAAAGAGCGGGATTACAACCGCTCTTTAATCTGATAGCTGTTCCGGTTGGTGGCGCTCCGGGAAATCATCTCTCCCACGAAGCCGGAGAGGAAGAACATGGCGCCCAGGATAACCGCCAGAAGGGCTAAGTAGAACAGGGGCTGGTCTGTAACGGCGCGGAAAGGAAGGCCGTTGGCCTGGTGATAGAGCTTGGCGACGATAATCCAGACGGTCATCACAAAACCTACCAGGAACATCAGGATGCCGCTGGCACCGAAGAAGTGCATGGGCTTGCCGCCGAAACGGGACAGGAACCACAGGCTCATCAGGTCCAGGAAGCCGTTCACGAAGCGGTTCATGCCGAACTTGGACACGCCGAACTTGCGCTTCTGGTGATGCACGGGTTTCTCGCCGATCTTGCCGAAGCCGGCGTTCTTGGCGAGGTAAGGGATATAGCGGTGCATCTCGCCGTAGACTTCGATGTTCTTGACAACTTCGGCTTTGTAGGCCTTGATGCCGCAGTTCATGTCGTGCAGGTGGATGCCGGTAACCTTGCGGGCGGTCCAGTTGTACAGCTTGGAGGGCAGGTTCTTGGTAAGGGCATTGTCCTGGCGGTGCTGTTTCCAGCCGCTCACCAGGTCGTAGCCTTCTTCGCGGATCATGCGCACCATCTCGGGGATTTCCTCCGGGGAGTCCTGCAGGTCGGCGTCCATGGTGACCACGATGTCTCCCTGCGCGGCGGCGAAGCCTTCGTACAGGGCGGCCGATTTGCCGTAGTTACGGCGGAAGCGGATGCCGTGGACATTTTCATCGGCCATCTTCTGAATCACCTCCCACGAGCCGTCGGTGGAGCCATCGTCCACGAAGATCAGTTCATAGGTGAAGTCTTTGAGGGAACGGTCAATCCAGGCCTTCAGTTCCGGGAGGCTCTCGGCCTCGTTGTACAGGGGGATGATAACAGAAAGATCCATAGTCTATTGTTCGTCAGGGGTATCGTCATGGTGCGGCGGGAAGTTACCGCCGAAGAGTTTCTGCAGGAAAATATAGCGGGACATCACGGATGAAAGCACGGTCCCGTATAAGAAGCAGTAAATCCACTGGGAGATAAAGATCACTACCGGCAGGCGGTCCATCACGTTCTCCACCTCGTCCCGATTGAGGGCACCGCTGACATTGGCCGTCACCGCATCCACGAGCTCGCTCATCCGGGCCTCGGGCATCTTCATGACGAAGAGAGCCTGGGCCGATGCCAACAGCAACCCGCTGAGCAGCGCTGCCCGCCGCCCCATCCGGAACGTGTCGGAGATTTTCACATCCTCGTACCGGTCCCGCATGGAAAGCATGAGGTCCTTCATCAGCAGAATACAGCCGAAGAACTCCACCACGCACAGGATGATGCTTGCCGCCTGCATGAGGAAGTCGATCTCCGACACCACTGCCAGTTCCTTCAACGACAGGCAGGCGACAGACACGCCACCCAGATACGCGCCGGCCTTCGCCGCCTCGTTCCAAAGTGCATTATTGTCCAGCGTCCTTTTCATATTCTACAAAGATAAGGAATATTTTGCATTATTGGATGCAAACAGCCCCCCCCGGGTTCGATGGGCCGGGCATGACGTAAAACGAAAGAAGCCCCGGGTGTCGCAAGACACTCAGGGCTTCCAAAAAACCGCAGCTACCTACTCTCCCACCTGGTGGGGCAGTACCATCGGCGATGGTGAGCTTAACTTCTCTGTTCGGAATGGGAAGAG
>Ga0310786_10004935_pt1 | contig 18326 bp, 14 predicted proteins | sample AusTroGonzalo_MG_FD_203881 | JGI IMG/M metagenome (GOLD analysis project Ga0310786, IMG submission 203881) | Bovine rumen microbial communities from tropical cattle in Woodstock, Queensland, Australia - Gonzalo_03 (v2) (version 2) | ecosystem: Host-associated > Mammals > Digestive system >... | reverse complement strand
AAAGGCTCCTGCTGGGGCAGTAGCTCATGAATGTCTATCTGTCTCAGAAAGTCTTCTGAGAATGTCTTCATTTCACTCATCTTTCCAAAAATCAAAATAATTATACCATTGCGTCGGATAAAGGGCCAGAAGCCGTTCAAGTTCTGCTACGTAGCTGTGCAACAACTGAGCGGTCTGCTCACGTCGCGACGCCTGTTTGTCGTAGTCGAGGGGCGTGACATAGATCCGATAACGCTTCGACGACTCTTTCATCACATTCACCGCCAACACATCGAGGCCTCGCATGGCAGCCACCGTATAGGGTCCCATCGGGAAACGTGCTTCCTTGCCTAAGAACTCGGCCTTGAGCACTTTCGTAGACCCCCATACACGATCTCCGGGAATGCTGACGGTCTCGCCATCGCTCAGGGCACGGTCGATCTCAAACAGATGACTCATATCCTGGCGGATTGGGATCATCCGGATGTTCGTGTGAGCAAACATTTTGTTGCGATTCTCCATGACCGACGCCTTCTCACCAAAGAACACGATGGCATTGAAGCGTTTGCTTTCGGCCACCAGTGTATAACCAGCTATCTCATAATTGCCCATGTGGGAGCTCAGCTGTACGAAGCCTTTCTCCTGAGCAGCCAGACGCAGGAAGTGGTCGTAGCCCTCAATCTGTACATCGAACTTCTTGCCAGCATACATCGCAAACTTATCGATCACAGCCTGTGCAAAGAGACAATGGTTCAGATACGTATGCCAGAAAGCCTTCAAGGGCGACTGACCGAAACGCTCACGGAAGAAACGGTAGATGAACTTAAATCCTGGTCGGAAAAGACTGGGAGGTACAACAAACACGTATGCGAAGACGTAGATGAATCTGACATCTATTCTCCGCAACAAGCTTATCAGCCAACGGTGCATCGCACTATTGCCGTAGGTCGTGCCGTCCCACTGTTTGTCCACTACCCTACCTTGCTCTCAATGTAGTCACAGAACTGGTGCAACGTTGTCACACCCACCATCTCCTCGGGCTTGATCTTAAAACCGAAGTTCTTTTCCACGATGACGACGATGTCCACGAAGTCCAGACTGTCGATACCCATATCTTCCTTCAGTTTGGCATCGTCGGTGATTTTCTCTTCGTCAATCTCTAAATCATCGATGAGGAATGCCCTCACCTTTTCTTCAATTTCTTGTCTACTCATATTATCTTATTTCTTAACTCTTAATTCTTAACTACAAGTATCGAGTGTCCTTGGCCAAGGTTGTCATGGATCTGTTCTATCTCAAGGCCAGCCTCACGGATACAAGCCTCCATATCCTCAGTATTGTACATCTTCGAGTTGCCGTTGGCAATAGCAGTGAAATAGAGGCTCGTCATCGTCAGACAGAAAGCTGCCGGTTCAAAGCGCTGACGGTCCCAAAGTGTCTCCATGATATAGATGCGCGTCTCAGGCGTCATCGCCGCCTTCGCACGTTTCAGGATGCCTATGATCTCCTCCATCGAGAAACAGTCGAGAAACTGACTCATCCAGATGGCGTCGAGACCACCCTCACGCTTGGGGAACACAGCCTCAGGATCGAGCAGGTTGATGCCATAGCCACTGATGCGCTCAGCACCCGTCTTGCCTTTGACATTCTCCTTCATCATACCGATCTGCTGAGGCAGGTCGAGGATAGTCACCTCCACCTCATCATTATAACCCACACACTGCAGGGCCCACTTGCCCGTATTACCACCCACATCGTAGAGCGAACGCACATGGTGCTCGTCGAATATGATCTTCAGGGCTTCAGGGAATGAGGAATCGCTATAGAAATGATCGAAACCAAACCAACTCTTCTGCACCTGTGGAGGCAGGCTCGACAAGCCCTCATAGACCGTCGGCCAGTCGCCAAAGTGCTTCAATCCCTCAGGCTTGCCGTTTTTCAATGACTCCTCCAAATGGAACCATCCTTCGTAGTTCACGTCGTGGTTGAAGTCGAGGTTCACACGTGTGGCAGGATCGTTGATCAGGAACCAGCCGGTCTTCGACAACGAGAAACGGTCGGTCTCCTGGTTCACGAGGATAGTACCAATACAAAGCGAGGCCTCCAAGAGACATTTCACGGCATAGTCAGAGAGACCTGTCTTCTCACAGATCTCCTGACGCGTCATACCATCGTCGGCATCGCGCAAGAGGTCGAGGATACCCCATTTCACCATTAATCGTGAAGCCTGGAACACCACTGGTCCCCAGGCTATAAACTCTGCCAGCCGCTGCGCCTCACGCGCACTCAACAGTTCTTCAGTATAACGTTTTCTAAGAGCGGGTGAAAGATTCATTTCTGTTTCTTACTTAGAAGCTTTGATAACCATCCTGATGATATGGTCGTAAACAGACCCAAGGCGCTTACCTTCTGTAAAGTCAGTGGCTCCACGTCCACGCACCTCATACAGATCGTAGGCAGCCAACGTCTTTCCACTTTTGTCCGTCACGATCATCTTACCTGTGATCTCTGCACCGCCAGCACTGCCCAAACCGCCAAAGATGACTGCCGTAGCAGTATTGCCTAAGTGTAATTTCTCTACGATCACCTTGATCTTGATGTCAGCCTTACCTGAATCAACAATCTGCAAGCCCTTCTTGTTACGCCTGTTAAATTGTTCGATGAAACGAATACGAGCTGTCTCGGCCACCGATGGCCAATCGGCCACAACCTGATCGCCACGTTTCTTCAGATATTGCTTCAGGGGTTCACCCTCAGCCACCGTCTTGCTGTAATCCATCTCTACGGTAGCGGTCTTACCACTCTCCTGGAGCCACTGTCCGTCACCTGTTGTGAGAGTTACCTTATCGTCAGCAGCCTGTGCAGCCACTGCCATCAGCGCCATCAGCGCCATCATCATTAACTTTTTCATATTCTTCATATAGTATTCTTATATCTTCCTGATCACCAACGCACTATTGGTACCACCAAAACCAAAGCTGTTGCTCAGTACGGTGTTCACTTCCATATCAACGGTCTTAACAGTGAGATTCAGTTTCTCGGAATACTCATCGGGATTCTCGAAGTTGATATTGGGCGCCACGAAGTTGTGCTGCATCATCAGCGTAGAATACACAATCTCAGATGCTCCAGCCATCCAACACTCATGACCCGTCATCGACTTTGTCGAACTGATAAGCGCCCGCTGTCCTTGGAACATTCTGCCAAGAGCCTTTGCCTCGTACATATCCCCTTGAGGAGTAGAAGTGGCATGGGCATTGATATAGTCGATATCGTCGAGAACAATCCCTGCATCATTGATGGCTCGCGTCATAGCGATCACACTACCATTATCGCTGGGTTCAGAGATACCTCCGCCATTGCTGGAGAAACCATAGCCGACGACCTCTGCGAGAATCGTAGCCCCACGGGCTACAGCGTGGTCGTAGTCCTCAAGCACCAGTGCAGCGGCGCCACCGCTGGGGATCAGACCGTCACGATCGCGATCAAACGGACGACTGGCCTTTGTGGGCTCGTCCATACGGACGGAGAAGGCGTTCAGTGCGTCGAACGATGCCATAGAGTAGTAATTTGTCTCCTGGGCACCACCACAGAGCACCATATCCTGCAGTCCCTGACGGATGAGCATCATACCCAGGCCTATCGAGTGACTGCCACTGGCACAGGCCGCACTGATGGTGAAGTTCACGCCTCGCAGATGGAAGATGGTGCTGAGGTTCATATTCACCGTCGAATTCATCGACTGGAAGATGAGCCCATAGCCCAGCATCGCCGTATCGTGTTTCTCGTCCATGATCTTCGACGACTCAATGACAGGTTTGGCCGACGAGTCATTGCCGAAGATACAACCCACCTCGTTCTGTCGCAGGTAGTCGTCGCTAATACCAGCCTGTTCGAAAGCCTGGCGCGAAGCCATATAGGCATACTGCGCCTCTTCCGACATACCGGCACGAGTGTGACGGTCTAACATTTGCTTCGTAATGACGGGTGTCTCAACCATACCCATTAATCCACTTCGATAGCCGTAACTCAGGCGATCCTTGTCGAGTCCGATGCCCGACCGGCCTTCATAGAGTGAGTCCTTCACAGTCGCCAAGTCTGTACCCAGACACGACCAGATACCCATTCCTGTTATAACAACACGTTTCATATTTGTAAACAGTAAACTGTAAACCGTAAACTAAGTATACAGTCCTCCGTTGATATTGATGACTTCACCCGTGATATAGGCTGCCTCGTCAGAAGCCAGGAACGCTGCCAGGGCAGCCACCTCCTCAGGCTGTCCGAAACGTCCTGAAGGGATCATCTTCTTCAGCTCGTCCACAGGCAGGCCCTTCGTCATATCGGTCTCGATGAAGCCGGGGGCAATGGCATTCACTGTGATATTACGTGGTGCCACCTCCTGTGCCAATGCTTTCGTAGCACCGATCACAGCAGCCTTCGCAGCACTATAGTTGGTCTGTCCAGGCAGTCCCTTCACACCTGAGAGCGACGCCATGTTGATGATACGTCCACCACGCTTACGAGGCATCATGTGCTTCAGCAGATGACGTGTCACGTAGAAATAGCCATTGAGTGTCGTGTCGAGCACTTTGTGCCAGTCCTCGTCGGGCATCATGAACATCACGTTGTCGCGACGGATACCGGCATTGTTCACCAGTACACCAAACCAATCCTCGGGATGCTGTTGCTCCCACTCCGTCAGGGCTGTCTCGATGGCCTTTGGGTCAGAGGTATCGAAAGGTAACAGCTCACAGATACCGCCATGAGCGACGATTTCGTCTGCTACACTCTGAGCTGCCTCACGGTTGCTCAGGAAATTGATCACTACCGGCCAACCAGCCGCCGACAAACGCAAGGCAATGGCCTTACCAATACCACGGGAACCACCCGTAATTAATGCATATTTCATTCCTTTTTCCCAAAATTTTTGCAAAAGTACACATTTTCTTGCAATTATCGAGCAAAAAAAAAGATAATATTGCTTTTTTATCAGATTTTATGCTTAACTTTGCCACAAATTCAAACAACTAACTAAAAATTGAAACATGGAACAGCAAAAACGTTATGGTCATTTTGACGACCAGCATCGTGAGTATGTCATCACAGACCCACAGACCCCGTGGCCTTGGATTAACTACTTAGGCAACGAGGATTTCTTCTCACTCATCAGCAACACGGCTGGCGGTTATTCTTTCTACAAGGACGCCAAGTTCCGCCGCATCACCCGCTATCGTTATAACAACGTGCCGATGGACAATGGTGGACGGTACTTTTATGTAGTAGACAAGGAGACAGGGAGACAAGGAGACAAGACGATTGTCTGGAATCCGGGATGGAAACCCTGTAAGACACCGCTCGACTTTTACGAGTGCCGTCACGGCATGAGTTACACACGCATCACAGGCCGTAAGAACGGTGTCGAGGCCAGTGTACTCTTTTTCGTGCCCCTGAAGAAATGGTGCGAGGTGCAGAAGCTGACGCTCACCAACCAGAGTAACGAAACAAAACAACTCAAACTCTTCTCCTTCGAGGAGTGGTGTCTGTGGAATGCCGCTACGGATATGGAGAATTTCCAGCGTAACTTCTCGACGGGTGAAGTAGAGATCGAGGGTTCTACGATCTATCATAAGACCGAATACCGCGAGCGTCGTAACCACTATGCATTCTATCATGTGAATGCACCTATTCAGGGTTTTGATACCGACCGTGAGACCTTCGTAGGTCTTTACAACGAGTTCAGCAACCCCGATGCCGTGATGGAGGGCAAGCCCCGCAACTCACACGCCCATGGCTGGAGTCCTATCGCCTCACACTACATCGAGGTGACGCTGGCTCCTGGCGAGTCGAAGGACTTCGTCTTCCTGTTGGGTTACATCGAGAACGAACAAGACAAGAAATTTGCTGCGCCACAAATTATCAATAAGGAGAAGGCTCACGCCCTCATCGCTGAGTTAGACACCACAGAGAAGGTGGATCGTGCTTTCGACATGCTCTGCACTTACTGGGATGCTCTCCTTAATATATATAATGTAAGTACTGGAAACGATAAGCTCGACCGCATGGTGAACATCTGGAACCAATACCAGTGTATGGTCACCTTTAATTTCTCACGCTCCGCCTCATTCTTCGAGAGTGGCGTGGGACGTGGCATGGGCTTCCGCGATAGTAATCAGGATCTCGTTGGCTTCGTCCATCAGATACCACCCCGTGCCCGTCAGCGTATCATCGATATCGCCTCGACACAGTTCCCCGATGGCGGCTGCTACCACCAGTACCAGCCCCTCACTAAGCGCGGTAACAATGATATCGGCGGTGGTTTCAACGACGACCCCTGCTGGCTCATCTTTGGTACAGTGGCCTATATTAAGGAAACAGGTGACTTCTCCATCCTCGACGAGATGGTGCCCTTCGACAACCAGCTAGGTACCGAGGTGACGCTCTTCGACCACCTGAAGATCTCGATGGATCATGTCATCAAGAACCTCGGTCCCCACATGCTGCCGCTCATCGGTCGTGCCGATTGGAACGATTGTCTGAACCTCAACTGCTTCTCGTGGGATCCCAACGAGTCGTTCCAGACCACGGAGAACGTCTCTGAAGGCACCAAGGCCGAGAGTCTCATGATCGCAGGACTGTTCGTCGTCACAGGAAAGGATTATGTCGCTCTTTGCAAGCAGATTGGCAAGACAGACGAGGCCGCCCGCATGCAGCAGGCCGTCGATGCGATGATCGACGCCGTGAAGAAGCACGGATGGGACGGTGAGTGGTATCTCCGCGCTTATGACTTCTACGGTCGTAAGATTGGCAGCAACGAGTGCGACGAGGCTAAGATCTTCATCGAATCACAGGGCTGGTGTACGATGGCCGAAATCGGTGCCGAAGAGGGTATGGTGGCTAAATCGCTCGACTCCTGCAAGAAGTATCTGGAGTGCGAACATGGTATGGTGCTCAATAATCCTGCCTTCACGAAATACATCTACGAATACGGAGAAATATCCTCGTACCCAGAAGGTTATAAGGAGAATGCAGGTATCTTCTGTCATAACAATCCTTGGGTAATTATCGGTGAGTGTATCGCTGGTCGCGGCAACGATGCCTGGAGCCACTACGCCAAAATACTGCCCTCGTACGTCGAGGAGAAATACCAGACACTGCACAAGGTTGAGCCATACGTGAACTGTCAGATGGTAGCAGGAAAAGATGCCTTCCGTCCAGGTGAAGGCAAGAACTCGTGGCTCACGGGTACAGCCGCCTGGATGTGGTACACTGTCTCGGAGTTTATCCTCGGCATCAAGCCAGACTACGACGGTATCCGCATCGATCCCTGTCTGCCAGAGACCGCAAAGGACTACGTCGTCCAACGTAAGTTCCGTAAGGCGGACTACAAGATCACCATCCATCCGAACGGCTCTCAGAAAGGTGTCAGGTCCATCACACTCGACGGCCAGCCCGTCAATGGCACTGTTATCCCCTACTCTCCCGGCCATCACGTCGTGGAAGTCACTATGTAAGATTGTTTACAGTTTACAGTTTACGGTTTACGGTTTACAGATGATTACCAATAAAAGCAGATGGTCGAAGGTGTGGATTGGAGTATTCTCCTTCCTCCTTCCTCTTTCCTCGTTCCTCGTCATCTCCTGCGGCAATAGTCCCAGTCAGGAGGAGAACGACAGGGCCATGCAACAGATTGAGGTCGCCCATAAGGCGAAAGACTACCATCGACTGATGGTGCTGGCCGACAGTCTGCAGAATTGTGGCAGTCTGACATCCGCGAAGGCCTATTATTGGCTTGGCTACGCCAGTGACAGGACTAACCGCCGTCGTATGGCAGAGTTCTACTATAATACCGCCCTCAAGGAAGCAGGCACTGACGATTCCGAGATTCTCGCCAAGGCCGCCAGTCATCTGGCAAACCTCATGGCCCTCAGGGGCGACTACGAGAACGGTCTGAAGCTCGCCACACCTGTCGTGCGTCAGTTAGAGGAGCAGCATTGCGACACCACCAGTGACTACGTCAATCTGCTCATCTACATCGGCTGTTGTCAGGCTGGCCTCGGCACCCCTGGCGATGCCACCGCCGACGGTTTCGATAAAGCTTATGAGAAGCACCTCGACAACGTCAAGAAGCATCGCTCTGACGAGGCTTACAAAAATGCTTTTGCCGGACTCATCAACATTACTTACGCCTGTAATTACACTGACAACTACCGCGATGCCCTCAAGTGGAACGCCCACTTCAGCGAGATGCTCAGCGAATATGAGCAGCGTCCTGGCGTAAATGCCGATTATGTCGACAAGCAGCAAGCCCGTTATAACCTCTATCAAGCGCAGGCCCTTGAAGGATTAGGCAAGGCCGACGAGGCTGAAAAGGCCTTCGATGCGTTCCAGGCCACCCAGTATGCCAAAACGCCTGAGGGCCGTATCATGGCCAACGACTACCTCATCGCTGCCAAGCGCTGGGGCGAGGCTGCCGACAACTACCAGAGCCTCGACGCCCTTCTGGGTGAGAATCAGGGCGGCTACTCGCTCGACAATATCCAGGATATGGTGCTTAAGAAGTATCAGGCCAACCTCCTGGCTGGCCGTCGCGACACAGCCATTGCCGTGAGTATGCTTCTCTGCGACTCACTATCTGGTGCCTTCCAGCGTGCCAAGGATATCGATGCCGCCGAACAGGCTATCATCGTCAGTAATGTCGAAGAACTCAACGAACAGCAGCTGGCCGCCAACCGTCTTCATCAGCTGGAGGTGTTAGGTCTTATCGGACTGCTCTTCATCGCTATCATCGGCTATGTCTTCTATCGTCGTTACAACCATTACCAGCTTCGTAAGGCTCATGAGGAGTTACGTAAGGAATATGGTGATCTCGAGGCTGTCGCCTCCGAGCGTTCACGCACAGAGACAGAGCAGCAGATTGCTGCCGACATCCGACAGCATATTGTCCACTCTGCAGAATCCTGGGACTCCTTGTCATCCAATATTCTTGTCTCCCAGACCCCTGGTACCATGCCCGGAGGCAACCTCTGTGAGACCATCCAGAAGGGCGACACTCTGCTCTTTTGTATCGGCAGTGCCACAGGCAAGGGCATAGTAGCCGCCACTGCCGCAGCGATGGCATGGGCACAGTTCCGTACGGCTGCTGCCTTAGAGTCGGCTCCCGAGCGCATCGTCAGTGCCATCAACGAGGCCATCGCCGATGGAAGGAATATGCCCATACGCCTCTTCGTAGGTTCACTCGACGTCACCACTGGTGCATTGCAATTCTGCAATGCCGGCCACAGCACACCGCTGCTGTCCAACGAGGAACTCACGCTGTTACCCGTTGACGACAATAAACCTGCAGGCACCACCGCAGGCTACGCCTATACCAGTCAGCAGACGACCCTCGCCAAGGACAAGCTACTGTTCCTCTATAGCGATGGAGTCACCCAGGCCATAGATGCCGACGGCAAAGCGCTTGGCGAGAAGCAGCTACGAGGGATGGTGCTTCAGGCATACAAAGTAAACACCCATCCGGAGCCATTCTTCAGGAATATCGTAAAGGCCATCACCGACTATACGACAGGCGCACCACAGGCTGACGACCTCACACTGATGGTCATTACCCGGAAATAAAAAAGAGGAACCTTCGTGTTCCTCTTTTTTTATAAATTGAATACAAACCGAAGGGATTCGTAGAGTTGTATGGCAAAGAGATAGATGACGATAAGCGATGCACCCTGGGCGAGGCCTGTACTGAGAGCCTCAAGGATGTCGGCAAGACCGTGCAGACGACCAGATATCAAACCGAATACCAATGAGACAAGACATATACCGAAACAGACGATGGGAATAAGACTGCGGCTAAAGGCCGAGGGGAAGAGTGAGCCTGTAGCTGAAAGGAGAATGGCATGAGGTGTCAACGTGAGCAGCGCAATCACGACCAGATAGATCATCAGAAAAACCAGTGAGACACGCATCGCAACTTTGTCGCGGTAGCGATAACTGACTGATGATGGAAAATTGAAAAATGAAAGCAGTCCACTACTTTGCAGGCATCCCCAGGCACAGAGGCCTAACAGCAACCATATGAGCAACGGCGAAGCAACCATCTCCGTGAAGTTCCCAAAGAACCATCGTACGCCCTCGCTTGAGAGCAGCGAGCGCACGCCCTCCATTCTCGTGGCAGAGAGGAGCCACGAGAGGATGACGAGCAACAACTCTGCCACCACCAGGGAAAAGGCGATCCTACTCTTCATCAGCCACCAGATTGTCAATATCGAGGATGCGCAACTCTAAAGCCCGCACCACGAGACGTGTAGCATTAATGCCACCAAGTCCTTCGGGGAAGAGTTTCTGTACGAGTTCGTTCTGTCGCTTCTCAAGACTCTTCACGCCAAAGGGCATGCCACGCAGATTGGTAATCTGCTCCTTTGTATAGCCGAGAGCCAGATGACGGAGGAAACGTTCGTCGTACTCGTCGATCTCGTAGTTCACAAGGGCTTCCTGCTTCACAATCTGTCCGCTGACGGACGCCTTGAAACGCTCGACGATCTTCTCGAGGATCGGCTCATTAAACACCAGTTGCTTGCCGTCCATCACGGCGCTGACATCACGACGTGTAAGCAGCTCACCCGTCTTCAGGATGATACCATCAGCACCTGCGTCGAGCACATCGACCCACAGTTTCTCATTCAGGATCTCACCCGTGAAGATCAACACCTTCACGTTGGGGTGGAGTTCCTTGGTATGACGGCAGATCTCCACACCAACGGTAGTAGAGCCGCCCAGACCAAGGTCGAGCAATACCAGATCTGGGATTTGTTGTTTGAGCAGTCGCCAATAGGCGGGTTCATTTTCTGCAGTACCAATCACTTCTGCTTCGGGAATGTCGGAACGTACAATGCCAAGGGTGCCCTTCAGTTCTAAGGGTACATCCTCGACGATAATGACTTTGAAGTTATCCATAATGTATGTTTACTATTTACGATTTGCTGCGGGAAGGGTAATGATGATTGTAGTGAGGCCGTCGACGACTTCGGCACGAATGCCACAGCCACGACGGTTAGTGGCCTCACCATGGTCACGCACAATCTGCCGACAGAGCAGGAAGGGGATATTCTCCTTTGAAGGCGTGAAAAGGTCGGCGGCCTGCTGCTCAGTAAGTGTCAGTCCCGGCATGGGAACGCTCACCACGACATACAGGTCATCGGACAGAGAATAGGTTGGGTCGAGTTTCTTTTGTCCGCTGTGTTTGCGGAGAATCTCGAAAAGATAACGGATAAGCGACTCATCGCCCAGCACTCCGTCATCAAGGGATTTCAGATGCAGACGGGCACGCTCCACCTGACGCATGGCCTGCTGACTGAGCACACCATAGAGTTCGCGGTAGTAAGCGGTCACCTCGCCCAGCGACACCACCTCGCCGGCATCAAGTAACTGACGGATGCGTGAGGGATAGTACATGGTCTCGTGCTTCAAAGCCGAGAGGCAGTTGTCAAGCACGGCATTCGACACGTGCAGGTTGCCGTCCTCCAGTTCTGCCTTATGAATCTCGTCGTCGAGCATCTCCAAGCTTGTCTGCCGCTGCGTCTCACGCATGAAGCGGTCATAGAGACGGTGGCGATAGTAGAGAAGATAGTAGGCAGGTACAATGGCCAAAAGCAACAGCACAAGTAGGATAACGGCGATGCTCTTGTTGGTCTGCGACTGTTGCATAGCACGACAATAGTCACCAAGGGAGTTGTCAGCCGACATCTCCTTGAACAGTTGCGTATAGATACGGTTGTTATAGCCGTAGAGTTGCCACTGGTGCAAGGCCAGAGCAGCCACCGCACTCTCGTTACGGATATCGAGGATGACATGATAATCCGTACGGACGCTATCATGGAACCACTTGATCTCCGGAGCCGTCAACGACTGGTTACCCATACTGCGCATCAGATAACGACCACGCGGATGCAGACTGAGGTAATGGCGGTTCAGACAACTGCGACATGAGTCGGCATAGCGCAGTGTAAGCTCATAGGTGCCATCGAGGTTGGAGAAATAGGCTGAATCGGCGTAGGCATTAGCCTTGTTCAGGAAATCAGTGGAAACGGGTGATATACGAGCTGGCGGCAGCGACGGATGCGTGTGCAGAACCGCTGGAGCAGATTTTTGACTGACGGCAAAGGTCGGAATCATAGAAGCGGTTCCCATGATTCCAAGTAGCAACAGACGGAGCATTCCCTTTGGCAGACGGAAGAAGATACAGGTGCCCTTACCCAATGTGCTTGTGGCGGCAATGGAACAGACAGAGAATATCTGACTGACCTTGCGGTATTTCTCGATGATACCCTTGCAGTTGAGGAGGCCAAAACCGTGGGAATCTACGAGGGGTTTGGAATCGAAGAGATGCGCAAGCTGATCGGCATCCATACCCTGACCAGTATCCTCGACGGCAATCTCAATACTATCGTCCAGTTCTGAGGCAGAGACAGTCACACTTCCGTCGCGATTAGTAAACTTACGGGCGTTGTCGGCTATCGTGTTCATCATAAAGAGTGTGAGTACCTTGTCGGCCTTCACCACAGTCTCCGTAGGTTCTACACGTAGATCGACACCTTTCATTTGGAACGACGTACGACTCTTTGACAGAAGATCGAATAGTGTTTGCAGACGGAAGCTCTCGATATGCAAACTGAGGTCGCCCTGACGCAACTGGATCCAGTAGGTGAGCACCTCATTATAGTCATTGATCTGGTCAGTGAGCTCACGGATATATTCGAGCCGTTCATCTGTGTTATCCCCTTGTAAGCGATTGACTTCGTGGATGATACGGTCGATGAAAGGTGTGATGCTGCTGACTAATGAGATCTTCGCACGCTGTTCCAGGTTCAAACGCTCAGCGTTCTCTACTCGCAGTCGTTGCACAGCCAGTTCCTCACGCCGCTGTTCAAACAGATCGTCAGGGATGTCCTCACGGACGTGCTTACGGTTCATATGATTAAACAGCCACAATGAGAACAGCAGCAGCACGATGGCGATAACTACGGCAGCCATCATAAAGTTCAGTTGTACGGCCGTCTTATCATACTGGCTGGCACGAGCCTCCAGTTGACGGTCCTGACGGGTGGTCTCCTGAAGGTCAAGATACAAGTTACGGTTGTAGTCACTCTGCGGCTTGTCGTCGATGGCGGCATAGGCCACACTGAGTTGTTCACGGATAGAAGCCACCAAATCAGGGGCTTGATAGATAAGTGAGTCAGAGAGGGCTTGTTCAAGGTTAAAAAGGGCAGACTCATAATCGCCTATCTGACGGAAGCAGGATGCCAGCGTACGATAGGCACCAGCTATCTGATAGACGTCGCCATACTGCTCGAAGATGCCAAGAGCGTTTTCAGCCAACCAGCCTGCCAGCATATCCTCTTCGACAGCCTCCGGATTGATAAACTTCATGGCTGGCAGGTTATCAGTGAGCAACTGTTGACGACTGGTATCGTCCATCAAGTGCTCTGAAAGCGCTTCCAAGGCGTTGGCAGCAAAGAAAGGATAGTCAGCCTGACGTGCCATCAGAAAACAGCGCATCAACTGATCAAACTCCTGCTGGTTGATCTCCTGCTGTGTACCTTGGGTGATGATGCCACCTGCACCGACATTATATAGATAGTTCAGCCACTGGGCCGTATCGCGCTGAACCTCAGACAGACTGACTGCCCGCAAGGCTTTGATCGACTGTTCCTCGAGACCCACATAATAATAATAGGTGGAGTTGACAATCGCATACTCGCTTTCGGCATAACGCAGTCGACGCAGCAGACGGGGCGAGAGTTCGTCACGTTCTTCGTTAATACGCCTCAGGGCCTGGTCGGCCAACTCACGGTACTCATGAAACTCACGGTTACGGCTACGACGCTGACAGAGACGCATCTGCTGCACATAGGCTACCATACGCTCCACCTGATTGTTGCTCGTCTCCAATACCTCGTTCAGCCATCGCTCCGCCTCGTCGTACTGCATTCTGATGATTGAGACGAAAGCGTGATTGTTGCAAGCCTCCGCCCTACCCTCACTATAACCTTTGGACAACTCATAGGCCCTCGTACAATAGTACAGGGCAGAGTCGATATTACGATAATGATAGGTGTAAGACTGGGAATTCAGCTTGTCGACAGCATCCCTGTCAGGGCGCGAACAGGCTGAAAAGATAATGAGGAATGAGAAAATGAGAAATGAGAAATGATGATTACATCTATAGGCGGAGTTTACAGCAGGCTCTGCCGCAGAATCTGAACCACCATGGTAATCATCATTCCTCATTTCTCATTCTTCATTACTCATTTAATCAAGCGCGTGCCTTAGCCACGTAGCCGAGTGCTTCCTTGCACTTGTCGGTCACATACTGCCAGTCGCCAGCCTTCACCTTGTCGGAGGGGAACAGCTTTGAGCCCATGCCCACACAGTAGACACCAGCCTTGAACCACTTCGTCAGGTTCTCCTCGTCAGGCGACACACCACCAGTAACCATGATCTTCGACCAAGGCATCGGAGCCTTCAGACCCTTCACCATGTTCGGACCTACCACATCACCAGGGAACACCTTCGTCAGGTCACAGCCCAGTTCCTGAGCCTTGCCGATCTCTGAGACGGTCATGCAACCAGGGCAGTATGGTACCAAACGACGGTTGCACACGGGAGCGATGTCTGGATTGAACAGCGGCCCCACCACGAAACAGGCACCTAACTGCAGATACATCGCTGCAGTCGGAGCATCCACCACGGAGCCAATGCCCAAAGCCAGCTCAGGGCACTCCTTGTCGGCCCATTTCACCAGCTCACCAAACACCTCCTGGGCGAAGTCGCCACGATTGGTAAACTCGAACGCACGAACGCCTCCCTCATAGCAGGCCTTCACCACGTTCTTGCAAGTCTCCAGATCCTTATTATAGAAGACGGGCACCATGCCAGTGTCACCAATCTTCTTCATCACTGCTAACTTATCAAATTTAGCCATTATCCTCTAAATTTTTATTTCATAATTCTCCATTATCTCTGTACACGACCATTGGCATTACCTCCAGCGAGGGATTCCACCTCGTCGATGCTCACTAAGTTGAAGTCACCATTGATAGTGTGTTTCAGGGCTGAAGCAGCCACAGCGAACTCCAGTGCCTCACCCTGCGTCTCCTTCGTCAGCAGGCCATGGATCAGACCACCAGAGAACGAGTCACCACCACCCACACGGTCGATAATTGGGTTTATCTCGTAACGCTTACTCTGGTAGAACTCCTTACCATCGTAGATCAGAGCCTTCCAACCGTTGTAAGATGCGCTGTAGCTCTCGCGCAGCGTCGATACAACATACTTGAAGCCAAACTCTGCCATCATCTGCTTGAAGATACCCTCGTAGCCGCTGGCATCTGTCTGACCACCCTCCACATCAGCATCGGGCTTGAAGCCAAGGCAGAGTTCTGCGTCCTCTTCGTTGCCAATACACACATCGACATATTTCATCAGCGGACGCATGATGGAGATAGCTTTCTCACTGGTCCACAGCTTCTTACGGAAGTTCAGGTCAACAGAGACCGTCACACCCTGACGCTTTGCAGCCTCACAAGCCAACTTTGTCAGCTCAGCAGCCTTGTCGCTGATGGCGGGCGTGATGCCACTCCAGTGGAACCAAGCTGCACCCTCCATGATCTTATCGAAATCGAAGTCTGCAGGACTGGCCTCAGCGATGGCACTATGTGCACGGTCGTAGATCACCTTTGAAGGACGCATGGAGGCTCCCGTCTCTGCATAGTACAGACCCACACGGTCGCCACCACGGGCAATGTAACTGGTATTCACACCATAACGGCGCAGAGCATTCACGGCAATCTGGCCGATCTCATGCTTCGGCAACTTTGTGACGAAATAGGCCTCATGGCCGTAATTAGCCACGGAGATAGCCACGTTAGCCTCACCACCACCAGGGATGATGCGGAAGGACTCACTCTGAATGAAACGATCGTTGCCCTGAGGCGACAGGCGGAGCATGATCTCGCCCAATGTTACGATTTTAGCCATTTTCTTTTTTCCTTTATTTATATAATGAATTATTTATTTCTCTGCAAAGATAGCAACTATTTCCGATACCTGCAAATATTTTAAAGGATTTAAGGAAAAAAACTACGGAAACGATTTCGCCAATCGGAGATTATCCAGGTACAAACATAAGAAATAAAGGTTTCCCATAGTATCTTAGTCATCTTTAAAAGTAAAACAACTTGTTTTACCTTCGTTAAGATGCCTTCTAACACAGTAAAGGATGCCTACTACAACAGTAAAACAAGTTATTTTACACAAAAAAGGAGCACACATCACTGTGGACTCCTTCTCACGTTTTCTTTTTGTGTGTATTAGTGTGCATCTCTGCAAACCAATAAACCTAAAACAATCTATTAACCTTTTGACGGTGCAAAGATACAACAATTTCTGGAACCAAAAAAGCGTTTTCGACGAAATACCCCAAAATAAGCATCTTTAACAGTTCTTAGCACGTCTTTCCGCTTTACGGAAACGATTTCGATACTTTTTTGGCATTTTCTTTTGTTTTTTGCTTGATTTACATTACCTTTGCACAAAAAAGTAAAGAATAAGTTAAAAATGCCGAAAGAGAACATTACCATCAAGGATATCGCGGCTCGTGCCGGTGTGTCGACAGGAACGGTGGACCGTGTGCTGCACAAGCGTCCCAACGTGAGTAAGTCAGCCCTGGAAAAGGTGAACAAAGCCTTGGAGGAACTGGATTATCGTCCGAACATGTATGCCTCTGCCCTCGCCTACAACAAGACGTACAACTTCTACTGTGTGCTACCCAAGCACGAGCAGGAGGCCTACTGGGACGAGATTGAGGAAGGTGCCCAGGCCTGTACCGACTTCCGTCGCGATTTCGGCATCAACCTGAAGTTCATCTATTACGAGCGCTTCAACAACGCTTCGTTCACGAAGATGGTGCGTGAGTTCCTGACGGCAAAGATCGATGGTGTCATCATTGTGCCTGCCACGCTGGAGCAGACATCGCGCTTCACAGAGAAACTGACGGAGCGCCAGATCCCCTACGTATTGCTCGACTCGTATATGCCAGACCTGAAACCACTGACCTTCTTCGGACAGGACTCGTTCGCCAGTGGTTACTTCGCAGCAAAAATGCTCATGCTCATCGCAGGCAGGGAGAAAGAAGTGGCCATTGTGAAACAGACGCGCGACGGTAAGGTGGGTTCGAAACAGCAGGCAAACCGTGAGACGGGCTTCCGTCACTACATGGTGGACCATTTCCCAGAGATCAAAATCACTGAAGTGGACCTGCCGTTGGATGAGGAACACAAGGATTACGACACAATCCTGGAGACATTCTTTAAGGAACATCCGCAGGTACATCATTGCATCACTTTCAACTCAAAAGCGCATATCGTAGGACAGTTCCTGCAGAGGACCAACCGTCGTAACGTGCAGATCATGGGCTACGACATGGTGCCAAAGAACGAGGAGTGCGTGCGTCAGGGCAGCATCTCGTTCCTCATCGCCCAACATGCTTATCAGCAGGGTTATTCGAGTGTCGATGCCCTGTTCAATGCCATCGTCATGAAGCGCGCCGTCAACCCCGTGAACTACATGCCCATCGAAATCCTGACAAAGGAGAATGTGGAGTTCTATCGCAGGAAAGCCATCTGATTGACAATTGACAGGTGCAACGATAGTCGATTGATTACTAAAACAAGATAAAAAGGAAAAATGAAACTTGCGACTTATTTGAAGATTAATCAGGCAGACAGTGTTGTGGTCTGTCTGACGACGAAGAAGAAGGGAGAGATGATCGAGGTGGACGGTCAGCAGATTACCGTCAATCAGGACACGCCAGCAGGTCATAAGATTCTGATTAAAGACACCGCTAAAGGAGAGAACATCATCAAATACGGCTATCCCATTGGTCACGCCCTTGAGGATTTGAAAGCCGGTGATTGGGTAAACGAGAACAACTTGAAGACCAACCTTTCTGGTACGCTCGAATATACATACCAGCCTGTTAACGAAGAACTTAGCATTCCAAAAGAAAATCGTACCTTTAAGGGCTATGTGCGCAAGAACGGTGATGTGGGCGTACGTAATGAAATATGGGTAGTGCCCACTGTCGGTTGTGTGAATGGCATTGCTGAGCGCCTCGTAAAGGAGTTGAAGAAAGAGACCCACGAGGAAGGCATTGATGCTATCTATGCCTGGCACCACAACTACGGCTGTTCACAACTCTCAGATGACCACGAGAACACCCGTAAAGTGCTGCGTGACATCTGTCTGCATCCTAATGCAGGCGCTGTTCTGGTACTGAGTCTGGGGTGTGAGAA
>Ga0310786_10004934_pt1 | contig 18327 bp, 14 predicted proteins | sample AusTroGonzalo_MG_FD_203881 | JGI IMG/M metagenome (GOLD analysis project Ga0310786, IMG submission 203881) | Bovine rumen microbial communities from tropical cattle in Woodstock, Queensland, Australia - Gonzalo_03 (v2) (version 2) | ecosystem: Host-associated > Mammals > Digestive system >... | reverse complement strand
CTCCTTGAAATCATTGGTCTTATAATACTCCTGATACATACTGATGTTACGCCAGGTATTGATACTATCCTGACCATGACCGTAACGAGAACCGTCTTCTACGCCTTTCTGTGCGTTAACACCCATGCCTAAAACAAGCGCAAGGGCAATCATTCCAATCTTTTTCATATTATCCGTAACTTTAATTCTCACTAATAAGATATAATAAACACATATTTGGTTAAATCAATCCACCATCAATTTCATAAACCAACGTTCCATAAACGTCACTCCGATATTGATCCTGAGATAGTTTTCAGTTATCATGCCTTTTGCCATAGGCTCCACCCTGACATACTCTCCGGATATGTGAAGCCAAGACATACTGTTATAAGCTGTGTTGATAGGCAAGGATAAACCTGCACTGACACCAAACTGCATAGGACCCTTATTCTCTCCAACCTTAAAATACGGCTGTGAATAATTCAAGCCAAACTGATATGATGAGCGTTTGAACAGGTTTTTACTTGACTCATCCGGTTTAATCATAAATCCCACAGAGGCCGATAGCTTGTCCAATCCGCTTTTATCACCAAAGAAACTGGCTTTTGACCATGTCTGATAAGAGACATCTGCTCCAATCATACGGTTTTTCCACTTATACGTGAATCCGGCAGAGAGAAAATCCGGAAGGGAAAATGCATCGGCAACCTCAAGAGTATCACTGGAAGAGTGGATATCTGTCTTGAATGTCTCACTCTCCAGCTTCCGTGCCGGCGAAAATGTGGCACCCAGCACAAGGGTATTCTCACCAAAGCGTACGGTTCCCTGAACTCCGAAATCAAGTTTAAGGCCTGCCATATCCGTTGTGTACATCAGAGTTCTGGATTGAATATCTGAACTTGAGTAACGGTTATAGACATAGTGATTAATATCTCCCGTCAGGTATGATACGTTGACACCGGCAGAAAGCCAATTTGTGGGACGCCATCCCAATCCGCCCATGAACTGCCTCAGTCCGCCTGTACCGGAGTAAGTATTAGTAGAGGATATCTCTGTGTCTCCTTCTTTATCCCTGCGGACTAATTCAGTAGAAAAGTAGCTGTAACCCACATTTGAGAAAGGCATCACTCCTAAGGTCATACCAACTTTGGGCAGTATCCTGTACTGAATGGCGATATGGTTTACGAATGCATTATGTGCATTTATCTTCACATCATTCTCACTGAAATTGGCATTCTGGAGGGCCAATCCCAAATCTGCAATAAAAGTGAGAGTATCTACTGTAGAATATGATGCAGGATTCTTTAGGTTGATGGTATTGGCCTGACGGAAACCTGCTCCCAGCCCGCCCATAGCCTTGGCCATACCGGAAGACTGTTCTGACAATATACCCACTCCGTATCTTGAATATGGAGAGTTGACACCACTCTGCGCATAGGTGTAAAGTGGAATCAGGCAGGAAATGAACAACGCAAAGACAGTTGTTCTTATTCTAGAAACCTCTTTCATTGAATTCAACAATCCGGGCCAGTCCGCGAAGGACCAGATCCGGAACTGCAAAAATACGTCTTTTGACTTTTATATCAAAAAAATCGGCATCACCACCGGTTAAAAAAACCAAAAGAGACGGGAATAAAGAGCCAAATTCCTCTATATATCCCTCCATCTCGTGCCTGATGCCGTTCAACACCCCGCTGCGGATGGCTGTTTCCGTATCATTTCCCAACATCGGGACGACACCTTTTGCCTCAACCAACGGAAGTGATCCCGTATGCTCATGCAATGACTTGAATCTCAGCCCTATTCCCGGAGCGATATTTCCACCTTTATAAACTCCTGAGGCCGATACTGAATCATAAGTTATGGCTGTACCGGCATCTATCACAAGAAGTTCCTTTCCTGCCCCCATGGACCATGCACCCACAGCTGCGGCAAGACGGTCCATACCCAATGTTGCGGGAGATGAATAATCATTACCTATGGGTATCGGAGTGGCCGCACTAAGCGCAGAAAGACCAAGGGATGACATCCATGCCTGCACAGATGGCTCCAACGGATGTACGGAGCACCACATTCCACCCTTTATATCCAATCCCTCAACAGCTTTTGCAATATCTTCCAGAAGCACAGGACCGCAATATATATGACGCAGATCATCACCATCCTTAACGGCAACTTTCACGCGGGTATTTCCAAAATCAAGCAACAGTATCATACTGAGCGCAAAATTACTAACTTTGCCAAAAATATAATTAATGAAAAAGAGAATATCCATATTTCTGATTGCACTCACCCTGTTGTTTCAGGGAGTCAAGGCACAGAATGACAGCATAAACGCATATCTGCTTACATGTGAACCCGGTAAAGCCATATATGAACTTTACGGACATACCGCCATATGGATAGAGGATGTAACCAACGGGACCGATGCGGTATTCAACTACGGGCTGTTTGACTTCAACACACCCCATTTCGTATGGCGTTTCACCCTTGGCAAGACTGACTATATTCTCGGAGCCACGCGACTCAATTCTTTTCTGCGTGAATACAGTGAACGCGGCTCTGAAGTATTTGCACAGAAGCTCAATCTTACCCAGGATGAATCAAAAAGGCTTTATTCCCTTCTAATAGAGAACAGCCGTCCGGAGAACAGGGTTTACCGATACAACTTCCTGTTCAACAACTGTGCCACAATGGCCATTGACAAGATTGAACAGAGCATAACTGGAACCGTGTCATATAATAGTCCTGACATACCGCTTACCTTCCGTGATATACTGACCGAGCATACAAGTGTCCGTCCGTGGAGCGAATTTGCAGTTGACCTGATAATAGGTGCTGAAGGAGATCTCCCCACAGGTTACAGACAGGACGCTTTTGCTCCTTCACACCTCATGCAACTTGCTTCAGATGCTGTAATTACAGATACTGCCGGTGTCAAAAGGGCATTGGTACAGGAAAGCATGAGACTTGTAAATCCGGATCACGGAGTTGATTTCGGCAAACCGGTATTCACTCCAATCCAAGTAATGTTTATCCTGTTTCTGCTAGTACTTCTTATTTCACTCATCGGATGGTACAGGCAAAAGGCTTTCTGGCTGGTTGATGTCATTTTATTCGGAACTCAGGGAATTGCAGGTATTATTGTAACACTGATGTTCTTTTTCTCTGAACATCCTACGCTTGATTCCAACTGGCTTGTAATATGCCTCAACCCGTTGCCTCTTATTTTCCTTCCATTCGTTATCAGTAGAATAAGAAAGGGAAAGATATCCGTCTTCATGTTATGTGAATTCGTAATATGCACTACATTCCTTCTATTGTCTCCCGCAATTCCGCAGACGATTGAACCCGCCACCATGCTATTAATAGGCACTTTTGACTTGAGATTATTATGCAATTGCCTGTACCAGATACTATCGAGAATAAGTAACATACAAAACTCTTCTTCTTTCAACGGCCATATTCCTACATTTATAATTGCAGCCCTCTTGTTTCCTTCAGTCATTGAAGCCAAACCGGAGAAAAGCCCGAAACTTGTAGTAGGAATAGTTATTGACCAGTTTGACAAGGACTGTTTTGAGAAGATGCTGCCTGTCATCGGTTCCGATGGACTGAAACGTCTATGGATGGACGGATACAACCGCACAGACGCCACTTTTGACTACGATAACACCGATAGGGCATCGGCCATAGCATCTATCTATACAGGTACATCTCCATTCCAACACGGGATAGTAGCCGATTACTGGATGAACCCACGTACGCTGTTACCTTCATCTCCGATTGATGACAGTTATTACAAGGGTATCAACACCATAGAGATGTCATCACCCAAAAGGCTTCTTGCCACCAACCTGGCTGATGAGATGAAACTGGGTTCAGCCAATCGTTCCAAGGTCTGTTCCATAGCCATTGAACGGGATGCGGCAATACTCGCCGCAGGACATGATCCGGATGTGGTAATCTGGATGAATTCAGACGATGGCCGTTGGAGTTCATCCGATTATTACGGAGCACTGCCGGAATGGGTTAATTCACACAATGAATCAACATGGAAGAATCTGGAGTGGAACCCTGTGTTTGCAACCGGTTTTTATGTACAGAAATCGGAGAATGAGAGATTCCGCCCGTTCTCTTACACATTCAAGAAGGATGATGTGTGGGATCTGCGAACAACACCATTTGCCAATGACCGCATTACGGAGATGGCACTGGCATCCCTCGATGAGATGGAACTGGGAAATGATGATACCCCAGACCTGCTGACCCTGACATATTATGCTGGCAATTTCAAACATACCCCTAACACCGTTTGGTCACTTGAGCAGCAGGATTTATATGTACGTCTGGACCAGAACATAGCGGAGCTGTTACAATCCATAACAGCCAAAATCGGGTTGGACAATGTCTTATTCTTTCTCACATCAACCGGTTATGTAGAAAACAGCGTGCCTGAACTGGGTGGAACCAGGATCCCCACAGGACAGGTAAGCATGGAGCGTACAGCTGCTCTGCTCAACCTGTACCTTTCAGCTAAGTACGGTAGTGGGAACTACATCAAGACATTCTACCGCAACCATTTGTACCTGGACCACGAGTTCATTGAAGACCAAGGACTTACTCTACATGAGATACTTGAAAGCAGCGTTGACCTACTGGTACAGGTAAGTGGAATCAGGAACGTATTGCTTATGCGTGACCTTATGTCCACCATTCCTGATATGGAGGCTGTGCGTAAACGCAACGGACTCAACACCGCATACTCAGGTGACATAATCATTGAAGCCATTCCGGGATGGGGAATATCAGACGAGAAGAGCGGAACGGTACTCTACCGCAAACCGATAGCAAAACCTTTCCCCATGATACTCTATGGCAATGGAATACGTGCCGAGGTAAATCACGAGCCTATCTCTATCAGCGTCCTTGCCCCGACCATAGCCAACATAGCCCGCTGTGATGCACCAAATGCCAGCTACGCGCTTCCACTTCAAAATCTCAAATAAGGGCACAAAAGGGACGGTTCTTTTTGTGCCCCTATAACCCGCCGGATGGCAATTCTCAATTTTCAATTTTCAATTCTCAATTTTCTTTTACTACCTTTGCGCCAAATTATAAAAAATGGAGAAAAAGTATATAAGCCTTACTTATGACCTGATGCTCAAAGACGCAGACGGCAAATTATACAAGTATGAGAGTGCCACACGCGAGCGTCCGTTTATATTCATCACAGGCATAGGCTATGCCCTTGACCTTTTTGAGAGCAACGTAGGCTCACTTGCAGTAGGTGAGAGCTTTGAGTTTGAGGTTCCAGCTGACAAAGCGTACGGTGAATACAGCAAGGAGAATGTCCTGGAGCTTGACAAAGGCATATTCCTGCGTGACGGAGTGTTTGACGATGAGCACGTGAAAGTGGGTGCGATAATCCCCTTGAGCGATGGCCAGCAGACATTCAATGCAACCGTTACCAACATAACAGATGATAAAGTTACCGTTGATCTGAACCACCCCTTAGCCGGTGAGGATCTTACCTTCAAGGGCGTTATCCTTGAATCACGCCCCGCCACACAGGAGGAGATTGACGCCATTCTGCACCCCAAATGCAAGGGTTGCAGCGGCGGTTGCTCAAACGGCGAATGCGGCAGTGGTGAATGCAATTGCGACGGCGACTGCAAAAAATAAAGAGAAATGAATACGCTGGGCCAAATCCTTACCCTGACCACATTCGGCGAGAGCCACGGCCCCGCCATAGGTGGTGTACTTGACGGTTTCCCTGCAGGAATAACCGTTGATACCGATTATGTACGCCTGTGCATGCAGCGCCGCCGTCCCGGACAGAGCACCGTGACTACCGGCCGTCAGGAGAAGGATGAGGTTGAATTCCTGTCAGGTCTGCTTGACGGAGTATCAACAGGAGCGCCCATAGCATTTATCATAAGAAACACAGACCAGCACTCATCTGATTATGATGAACTCAAGGATCTGTTCCGCCCGTCACATGCCGATTATGCATGGGAGCAGCGCTACGGAATACGTGACTGGCGTGGTGGCGGGCGCTCATCGGCCCGTGTTACCGCTCCGATATGTGTAGCCGGCGCTTTGGCAGAATTAGCTTTCAGAAAGATGCTGCCGAAACTGAAGATCAACGCATTTACATCACAGATAGGTCCCTACTCCACAGACTCCGCCAAGGATATGGATTATGCCAATATTGCCATTGACAGCAATCCTGTAAGATGCCCTGACCAGGAACTGGCTGCAAAGATGGAAGAATATATCCATGAACTGCGCAAGGAGAAGGATTCTACCGGAGGATGCGTAACATGCATAGTCCGCGGTCTGCCCGCAGGCATAGGCAACCCTGTTTTTGACAAGATGGAGGCATCACTGGCCAAAGCCATGCTGGGCATAAACGCAGCCAAGGGTTTTGAATACGGTGACGGTTTTATATCCGCATCACAGCGCGGCTCTGAACACAATGACGCCATGCGTATGGAGAACGGACAGGTTACGATGTTGTCAAATCACAGCGGAGGCATACAGGGAGGCATAAGCAACGGGCAGCCCATAAGGTTCCGCGTAGCATTCAAGCCCACTCCTACCATAGGCCAGGAGCAGTACACTGTTACACGCTCAGGTGAGAATACTACTGTGGCTGCAAAGGGACGTCATGACCCCTGTGTGGTACCTCGTGCAGTACCTGTAGTTGAGGCACTCACTGCACTGGTTCTGCTTGACCAGTGGCTTGCCTCAGGAAAATAATCAGAGAAGAGTTTCAAACCTGTCTGCAAGCTCCTGCATGGAGTGCATAAGCATGACAGGGCCTTCAGCCTGGAGGATCTCATCCTCCAGCGGACCGGTGTTTACTGCAATGGTATCTATTCCGGCAGCTACGCCTGCACGTATTCCAAGTGGCGCATTCTCCACAACCACTGCCTCACCTGCCGACACACCGGCTATACTCAACCCTTTCAGATAAGGATCAGGATAGGGTTTACCGCGAGTCACCTCAAAGGCTGTAACCATACGCTCACGTGTAATGTAACCTTCAAAATCCCTCTGTACCCTCTCAATAAGGTTTTTCTGCCCAGAGCCTGTTACTATCAGGATCTTCAGTCCAGCTGCTGCAGCCTTGCGGAACACCTCAAGCGCTCCCGGCATGACACGTGCCTCCGGCATGGAGCGGAACAATGATGCCTTATAGTTATAAATGTCATCTATCTCACTCGGTGTTGCTTCATATCCACGGTCACGCAGGCTGATGCGCACTACGGTATCATGGCCGGTTGCCCCCTCATTCATATAGACATCATGAGGAGACATATACATACCGAACTTTTCCATAGCCTGACTCCAAGCTTTGGAATGATTGGGCATGGAATCATACAAAACGCCATCCATGTCAAACAGGATGGCGCTTTTATTACGGAGTGAAAATGACATTCCCTAAATCTTAATTTACTTGTTTATCCTGGAGAGAATCTTTTTTGATTCCTCCTCATATCCGGGTTTGTTAAGCAGGGCAAACATATTCTTCTTATATGCCTCCACACCTGGCTGGTTGAAGGGATTTACCCCTAGCACATAACCGCTTATGCCACAGCCCTTCTCAAACATATAGATAAGCTGGCCTATCCAGTATTCAGTCAATTCAGGAACGATGATGCGCATATTGGGCACACCGCCATCCACATGAGCCAACCGCGTTCCCAACTCAGCCATCTTATTTACTTCATCTACATGCTTGCCGGCCAGGAAGTTCAGGCCGTCCAGATTCTCATCATCAGAAGGGACAAGAACGGAGTGCTTAACCTTATCGACAGAGATGACCGTCTCGAATATTGTGCGCTCGCCCTCCTGGATCCACTGGCCCATTGAGTGAAGGTCTGTTGAAAGGTCAACTGAAGCAGGGAATATACCCCTTCCCTCCTTACCTTCAGACTCGCCGTAAAGTTGTTTCCACCACTCGCTCAGATAGTGGAGTTTAGGCTGATAGTTAGCCAGTATCTCTATCTTCTTACCGCTGCGATACAGTGCATTGCGTGCAGCTGCATACTGTGCTGACGGATTATCTTCAAATGGAGTTGAGCTGGTGGTCAATGCCTCCATATCGGCAGCACCCCTTAAAAGCTGACGGATGTCAAATCCGGCTACAGCTATCGGAAGCAGACCTACAGGAGTGAGGACAGAGAAACGTCCGCCCACATTATCTGGTATGATGAAACTGCGATACCCCTCCTTATCTGCACAAATACGGGCTGCACCGCGCTTGGCATCGGTAATGGCTACAATAACCTTACGGGCCATCTCCTTACCACGCTGATCCTCGCACTGCTTCTTGAGCAGGCGGAATGCCAAAGCAGTCTCAGTAGTAGTACCTGACTTGGAGATGTTTATAATGCCGAACTTTTTATTCCTGATATACTCAGCAAGTTCAAACAGATAATCTTCACTTATATTTTGACCGGCAAATATTATCTGCGGATTCTTGCCGTCCAGAATAGACTGACTGAAAGAATTGCTGAGAGCCTCTATGACAGCACGTGAACCAAGATAGCTACCGCCAATACCTGCCACAATAACCACTTCACAGTTTTCACGCAGAACCTTAGCAGTATCCTCAATGGCATCAATAAGACCGCTATCACTCTTTGAGGCCAGATTCATCCATCCAATAAAGTCATTGCCCGCTCCACTGCCGTTCTCCAGTTTGAGAATGGCATCTTTCACCTGGGGCTCAAGCGCCTTAATCTCACTCTGCGGAATGAAATCAAGAATCCGTGAAATATCAATCTTAATCATAGTCCTTTAGAATCAGTTTCTATTTGAATGAATCCGTAAGCAGTTTTATCTCTATTACCGGCGATATATGTTCATACAGAATATTATACATGGCATCAAGAATAGGCATATTAACCCGATAATGCTCATTTATCTCCTTCATACACTTGGTGCCGTAGTAACCCTCTGCTATCATCTCCATCTCAAGCTGGGCAGCCTTGACAGAATAACCTTTACCAACCATGGTTCCGAACACACGGTTACGGCTGAAATTTGAATAACCGGTAACCAGCAGGTCTCCCAGATATACCGAGTCATTCACAGCGCGACTGGGCATGGGACGGGCTGTAGCCAGGAAACCGTTCATCTCCTGAATGGCATTTGACATAAGTACAGCCTGGAAGTTATCACCGTATTTGAGTCCGCTGCATATACCTGCTGCAATGGCATAAACATTCTTAAGGACAGAGCTGAACTCTATTCCGGCCACATCCTCTGATACCGATGTCTTGACGTATGAATTGGTAAGTTTACGTGCTATAGCCTGTGCATTCTCCAACTCCTGACATCCCACTGTAAGATATGACAGACGCTCCAGAGCCACCTCCTCAGCATGACACGGACCAGCCACCACAGCAATATTCTCTACAGGAACACCGTAAAAACGATGGAAATAGTCTGACATAAGCAGGTTGTCATCAGGCACGATACCTTTGATGGCAGAAACCACGAACTTATCCTTAAGCTTGACCTTAAGTTTCTTCATGTGGCTCTTGAAGTAAGGTGACGGAGTCACGAACACCAGCACTTCAGAGTCATTCACAATCTGGTTTATGTCTGATGAGAAATTGATGCGGTTAACATCAAACTGCACACCTGAAAGGTATGCCGGATTGTGTCCCAAACGCTTAAAATCAGCAATACGGTCATCACGACGGATGTACCAGTTTATGGAATCCTCAGTTGACAGCAGTATCTTGGCTATTGCTGTTGCCCAGCTGCCGCCACCCATAATTGCCAGTTTTCCCTGTGGAATTGCCATAACTCTATATGTTTTTAGTCTTTGCTTTCAGGTTTCATCTGCGGGAAGAACAGCACCTCCTGGATAGCCTGCTGTCCGGTCATAAGCATAACCAGACGGTCTATGCCGATGCCTATACCGCTTGTGGGAGGCATACCGTACTCCAAAGCACGTACAAAGTCCTGATCAATGAACATAGCCTCGTCATCACCCTTCTGGCTAAGACGCAGCTGATCCTGAAAACGCTCATACTGATCAATGGGATCGTTGAGCTCGCTATATGCGTTGGCCAGCTCCTTGCCGTTCACCATCAGCTCAAAGCGCTCGGTAAGACCGGGCTTGCTGCGGTGCATCTTGGTAAGAGGTGACATCTCTACCGGGTAGTCTGTGATGAATGTAGGCTGTATGAAGGTGCCCTCACAGGTCTCGCCGAATATCTCGTCAATGAGCTTACCCTTGCCCATTGAGGGTGTTACCTCCACGCCACATTTCTTGGCAACCTCACGCATCTCATCCTCACTCATGCCCTCCAGGTCATATCCTGTCTTCTCCTTGATGGCCTCAAGGATAGGCAGACGGCGGTAGGGAGCCTTGAAATCAACCTCGTTCTCACCTACCATAACCTTTGTGGTACCGTTGGTCTCTATTGCGATCTTCTCAAGCAGTTTCTCCGTGAAATCCATCATCCAGTTGTAGTCCTTGTAAGCCACATAAAGCTCCATACAAGTAAACTCAGGATTATGGGTGCGGTCCATACCCTCGTTACGGAAATTCTTGCCAATCTCGTAAACACCTTCAAAACCGCCTACGATAAGACGCTTCAGATAGAGCTCGGTTGCGATACGGCAGTAGAGGTCTATGTCAAGGGTATTATGGTGTGTGATGAACGGACGTGCGCTGGCACCTCCGGGGATGGACTGCAATATCGGGGTCTCAACCTCAGTGTAACCGGCCTCGTCAAGAACTGAACGCAGAGTGCGGATAACCTTGGTACGCTTGAGGAATGTCTCCTTTACGCCCTCGTTAACCACCAGGTCAACATAACGCATGCGGTAACGCAGGTCAGGATCATCAAACTTATCATATGCCACACCGTCCTTATACTTCACGATAGGCAGCGGACGCAGTGACTTGGAGAGCACCGTGAGTTTCTTTGCGTGAATTGTAATCTCACCCATCTGAGTACGGAATACAAATCCCTCAATGCCTATGAAATCACCAATGTCAAGAAGTTTCTTGAAGACCTTGTTGTACATCTCTTTGTCCTCCTCATCGGGGCAGATGTCATCACGGGTAATATAGACCTGGATACGGCCTGTTGAATCCATCAACTCTATGAACGATGCCTTACCCATGATACGGCGGCTCATCATACGGCCTGCTACGCATACCTGACGGGGCTCTGCATCATCCTTGAAATTCTCCTTTATCTCAGCGGCAAAAGCGTTTGTGGGATACATTGCTGCGGGGTACGGATCGATACCCATAGCACGCAACTCCTTCAAACTCTCTCTCCTGAATTGTTCCTGATCGCTTAATTCCATTTGTTTATCTTATTTCAACCTGCAAAGATACTAAAAAATATCCTGCTATTTTGAAGGTCCGCAGTTCTTTAGTGTTTTTTAGGGTATCAAGAACAGAAAATCCCCGCTTTGATGAGCGAGGATTTTCTGTTCTGATGTACACCGGTTCATTTTCCACCAAACATGTTGAAGATGGTGGCAAGTGATGACAGGGTGTTTGTTACACCGGCAGTTGTCTCAGAGATAGCCTGAACAGTGTTGGCAACATTGTTGCTTGCTGTTGTAGCAGTCTGCTGTACCTGCTGTCCCTGCTTGGACTGGGCAGCGGCAGCCAGACCGGCAGCTGCGATAGCAGTCAGGTCAGTACCCTGTACAAGGCCCTGAAGAGTGCTGGTAACAGGATTAGAGGTCTGCTGTGTTACAAGATTGTTTGAACCCAAGATAAGACCTGCGGCAAAATCTCCGTAGAACTTACTCTTGTCATCAACATTCTTAAGTCCCTGAATGCCGTTTACAAGTTGAGCCATGCTGACAACATTGTTCAGATTAGCCAGATCAACCTTTCCGTCAGTCTTATACTGTGAATAAAGGCTTTTAAGAGCGGCACCTGATGTCTGTCCGTTAACAGAACCATCAGAGTTGCCTCCAATACCTAACACGCCGCATGATACCGTTGACAAAAGAAGTGCAGCAACGGCAATAAAACCAAAAATCTTTCTCTTCATAGTCTTTTTATATTAAAAATGATGTTATCTCATTATCATTGTAGCTCCGCTGGGCTGCATCTCAAACAGATATGGCTTCTTGGTCTTGAGCTTAAGAGTCTTGAGAGTAGGCTCGAGAGTCTTCTTGTCATCAGTATAGAATTGAACCTCACCGTCACCTAAGAATGAAAGGTCTATCTTGGCCTTGATAGGCTCCTTGGTTGCGTTCAGACCGGCTACAAACCAACGTCCATCGGTGCTCTTGCGTGCCAGGATGACATACTTGCCAGGATAGCCGTCCAGGAAACGTGTCTCAGTCCATGTGGTTGGAGCGTCACGTAGCCAGTCCATACAGATTTTAGGAGCATCCTCCAGGTTGTTGGGGCAAATAGCTATGTTCTGAATGGGATTCTGGAAAATGACCTCAGTTGCAATCTGGAAGATCGGAGTGGTCTTGAGCTGTGATCCGCGCCCGCTGTTCTGCTTGTTCAGTATGCGGTTCATGAAGCAGCCTCCAAACTCCATGCAGCCCACGGTGTTACGGATAAAGGGATGCAGGGTAGCCTTAAATGCCTCCTCATCACATGAGCCCTGTCCAAAATACATGTTCTCCGATGCAAGCACAGCCTCAGATCCTACGTAGTTGGGATACATTCTCTCCCATCCGCGAGGCAGTGTGCAGCCGTGGAATATGCACATGATACCATGATCATTGGCATCAGAAAGCACCTCCTCATAAAGACGGATGGTCTCCTGCTTGTCACCGCCCCAGAAATCAACCTTGATTCCCTTGCAGCCCACCTTCTCTAGCCAAGCCATCTCCTGCTTGCGTATGATAGAGTTATCCATACGGTTGATGGGACTCTGTACTATATCATTCCAGTAACCGCTTGAACTGTACCACAGGAATACATCCACCTTCTTTGAATTGGCGTACTTGATGAGCTGCTCCATGCGCTCATATCCGATATTCTCATCCCAGCCGGCATCAATCAGGATATACTCCCAACCCATTGCACTGGCCAGATCTATGAACTTGACCTGATCATCCCAGTTGCATGATGCATCTTGCCATACAATCCAGCTCCAGGTACTGCGGCCATACTTATAATCGTGATGAGCCTCATAAAGCGGTTCAACGTAATCCCACATCACAGTAGTCTCAACAATAGGCTTGAGGTCTGCGCCCACGGTAATGGTGCGCCAAGGTGTTGAACCCGGCAGGCGCATGGCTGGGCAGACGGTACCTATGCCGTTGTTCTCATCAGGCATGGGGAACTCTATCTTGTAAGTATTGTCCTTGCAATCACCTAAGCGTGAGCCGCAGTAACTGCTGCTGACGCCAGTCTCACAAAGCAGCACCCAACCATTGGCACCCACATGGAACAGACCTGGGAATGTGTAGCCGTGACCATACTGTGAACGGATGTTCATCTCACCATCATGAGAATATCCCTCCTCATAGCTGGGCTTACTGCGCTGCCAGCCTATCATGGCGTCACTCTGCGGAGTGAGGAATGTGGTTGTGCCGTCAGGGAAACGGAATCCGGTATTCTCAAACAGCACACGGGTGCTTGCACGCTGGCGAGGCTTAGGTATATTGTAACGTATTGCAATATCATTGTTACTCACGCGGAACTCAAACTCTATAGTCTCACGTGCAGCATTCCTCAACACGATTACTGCAGCGTTATATGCATGGCTCACATGAGCGGTTTTTATACGGTCTATGGTATAATCCACATTAGAACTTTCTGTACGGCACTCTACAAGGCTCAAGTTCTTGGTGAAATCACCGTTTCCTGCCTCACGTCCCTGAGGCAGTCCCTCAAGTGTAGGTTTTGAACCCAGATCAAGCATGATACCTATCGGCGAATCCTCAAGCATCTGTTTTCCGTCATACTTGACAGAATAAACGGGACTGTCAGTTTCAGTAAGATTAAATGAAACGACAAGGCGGCCGTCAGGACTCTTGAGATCAGATACGGCACTCTCCTGCGCCTGAGCCATCAGGCCCAAAGCCACGAAAGCAAAACATAAAAATAGTTTTTTCATAACAGTTAGTGTAAGTTTTCAAATATTATTCAGCGTAATTCTCAATCAAATTATCATAGCACACGGAAACACAGACGCAGAGTTACCTGCGGATAAATGGGATACTTGTCAACATAGTCCAAAATCTCCTCTGCATCACTTCCAAAAGAGTCACCTACTGACTTCAATTCCATCTCTTGATTCTGACAACGTATAGATGAATTGTGGTAAACCATAGCACCTGCTTCCAATTGCAATCCCAACCTACCGTTAGGGACGCAACGACCTATCCCAAAGCCCAGATAATACTTTAAAGGATCCATCTTGAAATCAGCAAGCATATGTCCGTGTCCGTCTTTTTCAAATAAGGCGTATTCCTTTCCGCTTATCGTAGCAAGTATAAGTTCCCTCTTGCCATCAGGCCTGTTCGGGTCCGGCACTTTTTCATTAAGTTCAGCCAAGGCCGCCCAATCATTATCATTGACATTTCCACTGATTTCAATAAACGGGTCATCCTGATGTGCAGAAGGCGTGTAATAGACGCCACCTGCAAAATAGAACCGCCCCGAAGCGACAGGATACCAGTTCAGCATAGCTTTAATGTTGGCCATACCCATCTGCACCCCGGCATTGACTATAGCTTTATCCTGAAATTTGTATTGGAAATGCATTGTATTGTCATACTCCTCCTGGGTCTGACGAAAATCCTTTGTATCAATTTGGATATCAGTATATAACAGATTACCTGGAGGCATCAGGTTGTAACCGGCCTTAAGAACAAGATGTTTCTGTATAGGCATTGCTATCTCAACGCCCAAACCGTGCAATCCGGCCTCTGCTCCTATTGAAATATGGCGGAATGCCTCCATATTGTACTGGGCAGATGCGTTGAAACAGGTCATACCTGTCACAAACAATGCCAAGAATGCTTTCCTCATCTTTATCCGATACTGTTTTGCCTCATTATTATATGTGCAAAAATAATCCATTATTATTCTGCATGAAAATAATTCACAAAATAATTGCTTAACTTCGCGTCCGCATTGGCCCCGTAGCTCAGTTGAATAGAGCGTCAGATTCCGGTTCTGCAGGTCTTGGGTTTGAGTCCCAACGGGGTCACAAAAAGGCAGCCGCAAACGCGACTGCCTTTTATGTGACCATTTCCTTTTTTTATTTCGCTCACGCGAAAGCGCTCACTACGTTCGCTTGGCGGCCCTCCGGGACCGCTCTCACCCTCCGGGTTCGCCCCAACACGATTGCACCTGAGTTACCAATCTATCGGTGTTTGGGCATGGTCGGTGAGCCATTTGTTGGTTTGGCTGAAGTGATGGTTCCCAAAGAAACCGTTGTATGCTGACAGGGGGGATGGATGGGCGGAGCTGAGTACAAGATGACGGCTGCGGTCTATTACAGCACCCTTCTTCTTGGCGTAACTGCCCCAGAGTATAAAGACCAATCCGTCACGTGAAGCATTCAATTCCCGTATCACCGCATCAGTAAACTCCTCCCAGCCGCGGCCTTGATGAGAGCCTGCCTGCCCGGCACGGACTGTCAATGTTGCATTCAGAAGCAATACGCCCTGACGTGCCCATCGGGTCAGATCTCCACTCTGAGGCACAGGTTTGCCCAAGTCATCACTTATCTCCTTGAAAATGTTTCTGAGAGATGGAGGAAACTGAACCCCGTCCTGGACTGAGAAGCAAAGGCCATGTGCCTGACCCGGCTCATGATACGGGTCCTGCCCTATTATCACCACTTTCACCTTGTCAAAAGGGCAAAGGTCAAACGCGTTGAATATCAGGCGTCCGGGAGGATAGACCGTACCATGAGCGTACTCCACCTTGACAAAGTCTGTCAAATCCCTGAAATAGGGTTTGTCAAACTCAGTCTGGAGCCTCTCCTTCCAGCTTTGGTCTATCCTAACTTCCATAACACGCCCAATTGAAAATTGAAAATTGAAAATTGAGAATTGAAAATTAATACGCAGAACCTGCGTAAAATGCTACGCACCGGATGGTAATTTTCAATTTTCAATTCTCAATTTTCAATTTTATATTAGTTGTATGCCGGCGGCAGAGCACTGAGCCCGCATCTCCTCCGGCCAGATACTAGCCTGAATCTCACCTATGTGGGCCTTCTGCAGGAACAGCATGCACAGACGGGACTGTCCTATACCGCCGCCTATTGACAGGGGCAGTTCACCGGCCAGGAGTTTCTTGTGGAAATAGAGTTCCTTACGCTCCTGCTTGCCGCAAAGGTCAAGCTGACGCAGCAATGAATCCTTATCTACACGGATACCCATTGATGAAAGTTCCATGGCACGTCCCAGAATGGGGTTCCATACCAAAAGGTCACCGTTCAGGCCCAGGAAACCCTCCTCATTCGGAGTTGTCCAGTCATCATAATCGGGAGCACGCAGGTCATGTTCCTTACCGTCACCCAACTTACCTCCGATACCCATGATGAACACAGCACCATGTTCACGGCAGATGGCATCCTCGCGCTCCTTGGGAGTCTTTCCGGGATATCGCTTTCTCAGTTCCTCGGAATGAATAAAGAACACCTCACGTGCCAGAAACGGTTCCAGCTGGGGGTAAGTCTCATTTATAAGATATTCCGTCCTGAGCATTGCAGAGTATATCTTGCGCACAATGCGTTTCAGGAAATCTATGTTACGGTCAGCAGATGTAATGACGCGCTCCCAGTCCCACTGATCCACATACAGTGAATGCAGGTTACCCAGGCTCTCGTCTGCACGGATGGCATTCATATCGGTATAAATACCGTAGCCGGGTTTCACATCATACTCAGCCAGAGTAAGACGTTTCCACTTGGCAAGAGAATGGACTACCTCAGCCTTGGCATCACCCAGATCCTTTATGGGAAATGTCACAGCGCGCTCCACACCGTTAAGGTCATCATTTATACCCATGCCCTTAAGCACAAACAGAGGAGCCGTAACACGACGCAACTGAAGGCCCGTAGAGAGGTTCTGCTGAAAGAACTCCTTGATAAGTTTGATACCCTGCTCTGTCTGTCTCATTGACATCAGAGGCTTGTAGTTCTGAGGAATAATCAGATAACTCATATTATTTGGTTTTATTTATCGTCATACCAGTTCACGTAACTGTTGTAGCTTGAACGCTTCTTGACCTTCAACAGGTCAGACAGCATACTCGAGTTAGCCTTTAAGGTAAAATTATATGATGTATATGGTTTCAACACCATGCTGCACGACATATTGAAACAGTGCAAGTCACGTGTTACACTCATAGTCGTAGTGGTAAACTCATGATAGGTGAAATCCCATCCAGACGAGAAGTTTATATTCCACTTGTTAGTGAGTTTCATGTTACCGGACATATTCATACTATGCGTGAATTTCCAAGGATAACGCATACGTTTAGCATCTATTTGCGCCTGAGTGTTTTCTCTCATGCTGATACCGTATGATATGGAAAAAGACCACGGCAGGGAATACTCCACATAACCGTCTTCATCAACCTCTGCAGCCTTGCTTCTCGGTCCCTTTCCTTTACCTGGAGCAGACTGGGTACTTGCGTAATATGTCCTGTCCGCATTGGGATTCTCATCAAAATCCTCATCATCTTCATCTGCATCACGATTACGGTGAAATAACTTGTTCCACTTATTCTGCCAGTCATGCAGAGTGTTGTTATTGAATGTGTAAGACCAGTTCTGACTCATGCCCTGGAAACGTCCGAATCGTCCGTATGAATACTCGGTCCTGTCACCTACGATAACACGTCCCTGCTCATTGAACTCATACGCGTATGTAGCCCACGTGGCATTCAGACTGAAAGTATAGTTTTTGGTAAGTTTAAGTCTCAATCTGGTATTAAGATTACTCCAAGGTTTGGTGCGGGCAGCAAAATTATAAGACATTGACGCTCCCAGTTCATCAATGATGGGAATCTTCCTCTCGCCGGTGCTGTCCCTGTCACTGCGCACCTTCATCTCAATGTTATTACTTATACTCATGGAGATGGTCCCCGATTTTCCTTTTCCCGGAACGCCATACAGAGAGCCCGAATACGGAGAATACTCGACAGTGTGGAATTCTCCTTTTGTATCGGTATAGGAATACGTATCATAATAACCGTATTTGTAGTCACCGAAATCAGGTGACATACTGTAACTCACAGAAGGGGTGAACACATGACGTGTCATGATCAGTTTGTCACCAAACAGTTTAATCCACAGACGGGATGGCTGATAGAATCCATACAGTTTGGTATTGGCACTCACGCTCAGACTG